>WNFV01000044.1_pt1 | contig 120614 bp, 98 predicted proteins | sample 5400101 | NCBI WGS metagenome assembly WNFV01 (sample SAMN13153361, study PRJNA577476) | soil metagenome | isolation source: 115 cm soil or saprolite under grassland replicate 1 | place: USA:California | collected 2016-06-15 | reverse complement strand
TCCTGTATTCACGTCTGTCTTGGTCGATCGACGTTCTACAGGAGCTTCGCCATCTCCCCAACCCGCCACGCCGTGCCATGATCAGGCTGTCGGACAGCACCGATCTCTACCAGCAGCAACGCTTATCTTCTCGGCATTGCGCTTAACCTCGCCGACGTCACCGGCCGCCGCCACGTCGACAGCGGGTACGGCGTGGTGACCGTACCGGCCGAGAACGCCGCCGCCGCGCTGGAGACGATGAGCCGGTTCGCGGTCGACCCCGCGTGGCTGGTGTGGCTGCCACCCACCATGGCGCCGTGCTCGGCGTCCACAGTGGACGGTTATCTGGAGCACCCGGTCGAGGCCTTCGCGGACTACCGCGCCGAAGGCGTCGAACGGGTGGTGTGCGAGGAGAAGCACATGGGCTCCCGCGCGGTCGTGCTGGTGTGCCGGAACGGCGACGGCGTGGTGTACACCCGCACCGGGCGGCCGTTCTTCGCGGAGCCGGCGCTCAACGCGGCACTGCTGGCACGGGTACGGGCGGCGGTCGACACCGCCGGGCTCTGGGACCAGCTGAGCACCGGACGGCTGCTTCTCGACTGCGAGCTGCTGCCCTGGTCGGCCAAGGCGGAAGGGCTCATCCGGGAGCAGTACGCGAGCGTCGGCGCCGCCGGTACCGCCGCCCTGCCTGCCGCGCTGGACATCCTCACCGCGGCGGCCGGGCGCGGGCTCGACGTCGGCCCGCTGGTCGACCGGCTCGCCGCCCGGGACGCGGACGTGCGCCGGTACGTGTCGGCGTACCGGCGCTACGTGCGCCCCACCGATGGGTTGACCGGCGTGACGCTCGCGCCGTTCGCGGTGCTGGCCGGCGACCGGGTCAGCTACGCCACCCGCGACCACGGCTGGCACCTGGCCCTGGCCGACCGGCTGTGCGCCGCGGACCCCGAGCTGTTCGCGCCGACCGCCCGCCGGGTGGTGGACCTGGCCGACGAGGAGGCGGTGGCCGAGGCGACCCGCTGGTGGTTGGAGCTGACCGGAGCCGGCGGGGAGGGCATGGTCGTCAAGCCGTACGCCGGCCTCGCCGCCCGGGGGCGCGACGGACGGTTGGTCCAGCCGGGCATCAAGTGCCGCGGCCGGGAGTACCTGCGGATCATCTACGGCCCGGAGTACCCGGAACCGGCCCAGCTCGATGCGTTGCGGCAGCGGTCGCCGGGGCGCAAGCGGGCCCTGGCACTGCGCGAGCACTGGCTCGGCCTGGGCGCGCTGGACCGGCTCGCCGAGGACGCCCCGCTCTGGCGTCGCCACGAGCTGGTCTTCGCGATCCTCGCCTGCGAGACCGAGCCGGTGGACCCCCGCCTCTAGGCGGGACATGAGTCGGCCTGGACCCGCTCGGGTCCAGGCCGACTTCCCACACCGGATGTCAGCTGTTCACCCACGCGGTGGCCGCCGCCGCGCCCTTGGCGTCGATGGTGCCGTTGTTCTCCACCGGGTTGGGTACCTGGCCGGGGAAGACTATGTAGGTCACCGGGCCGTCGGTGCCGCCGTTCTTCGGGTCCGGGTTCACGGACAGGTCCCGCACGGTCGCGTAGGAGGCCTCACCGATGATGTCGCTCGGGCCCTCGTCCGCGAACACCGCGTACACCATCTTGTTCTTGAAGATGACCGCCGCGACGCTGCCCGGCTTGATCCCGCTCTTCTGGTAGCTGAACCGCGAGCTGGGTAGCGGGATCACGTAGTAGTGGGTCAGGTCCGCCTGGAACGACTTGCCCTTGGAGGTCTGGAACGAGGTCTGCCCCTGGTACCACGGGTCCTTCTGCTTGTTGCAGTTGTTGGTCCGGATGCCGTCGCAGTCGACGTCCATGTCGGCCTTCCACACGAAGGCTGAGCCGGCCTTGCAGATCGAGATGTTCGCCGAGGTCTCCGAGTCGCTCTTGTAGTTGCCCTTCGAGACCTTGGTGCAGCCCTTCGACGCGCGGCTGAGCAGCTGCTGGATGGTCGGGCCCGCGACGGCGGGCTTGGCGATGGTGCCGGCGATCGCCGGCACGGCGGCGAACGACGCCATGGCCAGGCCGGCCACCAGGATGACGATTCTGAGCTTTCTGCGCACGGGGGTGCCTCCGAAGGGGGAGTCGGCAATTGTCAGGCTGCCTTCCTATCAGACGTCTACATCTAAATACCTCAATGGCATCCACGTCAACAGGGGAGTTGTCCGGCTACGCACCGTGTGCTAACTGGCTCGGACCGTTACTAATGACCTATGTAATAGATCGCGACTCATCGATGTCTGTGGTCGACGTCGATGCCGGCGTATGGGGTGGTGACTTCTCCCGACGACTCTCGGGAGTCCACTGTGGAGGCGGAACCGGACACTCTGCGTTCGAGCGGTATGGACGTGGCGTGTCCGAAGGCAACTCGAAGCCCTGACTACTTGGCGTATTGTGATCTCACGAGTAGGTTTGCCTCACCCCCCACAGGTCCCGTCCGCGTCGAGAATGAAGGCAACAACCATGAGCTCGTACACCATCACCATCACGCCGGATGACACCACCCGCGCGAGTACCACCTTGCGCGTCGACGTGTCTGACAACGCGGCACGGATCACCGAACTCCTCGTGCGGGCGGGCGCGGCCGCGGGACTGTCCCCGCAGCAACTCCCCGCCGTCGATCTGGACCTCCTGCTGCGTGCGATCACCCCGACGGGGCCGGCGGCGATTCCCGCGACCACCGCACAGCCCACGCAAGCCACCGCGGAACCGGCGGCGCCCCGACCCCGCGCCCGCGCTACCCGTGCCACGCGCGGGGCCGGCCGCGGTGCCGCCAAGCCGGCGGACACGAAGGCCACCAAGCGCGCCGGCAAGTCGGCCCGGGCGGCGAAGGGCGGCAAGGCGGCGACCGGCGGCGAGCGTGCCTACCGGCGGGCGCCCGAAGACCTCGTCCAGGTGTTCGAAGAGCTCGGCGGAGTCACCGCCGTCGCCCGGCACTACCAGGTACCGCGATACACCGCGCAGAGCTGGATCCGCCGGCTGCGCAACGAAGGCCGGCTGCCCGCCGGCAAGTGACCCGATGACTGAGGGAGCGGGTGGCTCACCCGCTCCCTCGTCGTATTCACGTCCGTGACTCTCCAATGCGCCGGGCGATCACCGCCCGGTGCTTCTCCGCCAATGCCGCCGCGGCGAGCACTCGCGGGAGGAGTTCGGGCTCCAGAGTCAGCGCCCGGAACGTCAGCGCGACGGTGACGTCGTGATCCGGGCGGCTGAGCCGGACGACCGGATCACCGGCGCGGACCGCGCCGCGGGTGACCACGCGCAGGTATGCTCCCGGCCGGGCCTTCCGGGTGAAGCGGGTGACCCAACCCTCTTCAGCCATCCACCGGGCAAAAGTGTCGCACGGGATCCGGGGTGCCGACACCTCGAGGACCACCGTGTCGCCGACCCGCCACCGCTCGCCGATCAGCGCACCGGTGACGTCCATGCCCGACGTGGTGAGGTTCTCCCCGAAGATTCCGTTGTGCAGCGGCCGGCCGAGATCGGCGGCCCAGTCGTCGAGGTCCTCCCGGGCGTAGGCGTATACCGCCTGGTCGGGTCCGCCGTGGTGTGCTTCGCTGGCCACCGTGTCACCGGTGAGCCCGCCGACGCCTCTGGCTGGCGGCGCGGAGACCGGTACCGGGCCGGTGGTCGGGCGTTTGTCGATGCCGGTGAGTCCGCCCCGCTCGGCGGGGTTGTGCCGGGCGGTGCCGAGGTTGACGGACAGGAGAGTCGCCACGAGGCGAAGCCTATGCGCTCGCGCCGACACCGGCGAGCGCGATAGTGAGCACCGGGTGCCGGGCCCGCCGGTCCGACCAGCCGTGCCGGTGCCGCAGGTGCACGTACCCCCAACACACGCTGTTGAAGACCGCATCCGCCAGATCGGCCACCGGACCGTCCGGCGGGTGCAGTGTCCCGTCCGCCGCGCCGGCCCGCAGCGCCGTGGTGAACGGATCGAGAAACGTGAATCCCTGCCCGGTGATGTCGCGGACCCGCTGAGCGGCCAGATGGAAGACGTCGTCGTTGACGGTCAACAGATGCAGGTGCCGGTCGGCGACGGAATGAGGAGTGGACGCTGGACCGTTCGCTCGGGGACGAGCGCGACGAGCCGGCCCTGCGGGAGCTGGTGGCCCGGACGGTGGCGGCCCGGCGCAGCGCGGCCGACCTACTGCGCACGGTGCGGGCGGGGGAGGTGTTCGACGACTGCGCCCCCGTCGAGGTGACCGAGGTGGGCACCTGGGCGCAGCTGCACGCCGCCGGCCATCACGCGCTGACCGGGCTGCTCGCCGAGCTGGACGAGGCCGACGAGGACCTGCTCGCCGCGGAGCCGGGGATCCGGCGCGACCATCCACAGTACGTGTGGCGCGAGGTGGTCAACCGGAGCGCGCGGGGTCCGCTGCACGGCTACGCCGGCTGGCACCTCGACAAGGGCCGCGTGATCGAGTCGATCGGCGTGCTCAGCCGGTGGTACGAGGCCCTGCGGGGGGCGAACCTGCCCACGAAGGCGCTCTCCGACGCGAGCTACGACCTGGCCTGCTGGCTCTCCCGGGTGGGCCGGCTGGACGACGCCATGCGGTACCTGCCGGACGCGTTCTCGTACAACGACCGAGCGGCGGTACCCGTGCTGAAGGCCTGGGCGCGGCAGGACCGCGACCTGGCCGCCCTGGGTGACCGGGCGGACTTCCAGACCTTGGTGGGGGCATAGGCGAGCGCCCGGGGAGTCTCCCCGGGCGCTTGTCTCACCGTCCCAGCTTGCCGCTCATCTGGCGGGCGGCCCGCTTGGCCTCCTTGGCCTTGCTCTTGACGTCCTTGCGGACGTCCTTGGCCCGGTCCTTGACGTCGCGCCAGACCCGGTCGGCGCGGTTCTTGGGCCGGCGGGACCGGCGCCACCGCACCGTCGCGATGGCCGCGGCGGCCGCAAGGAGGCCGAGCAGGGCACCGCCCCACCGCACCGGACGCCGGGCGGTGGTCGCGTTCAGCTCCTCGGCGGTCCGGGCCAGCTCGTCGCGGGTCTCGGCAACGTTGTGCCGGACGTCGTCGACGTCGACGCCGGTCGGGGTGTCGGACTTCTTGCCAGTCATCAGTGTCCCTTCTTTCTGACCGCTTGGGCCACGGTCTGCACGTCGGCCCTGACACTGTTCAGGGTCTGTTCCGGAGTCGCCGGTACCGCGCGGCGGAGCTGGCCCCGGCCCAGCAGCACCATGAGCCCCGCCACCGCGAAGAGCGCCACGGCGACGATCAGCGCGGCCAGCCAGGTGGGTACCACGAGGGCCAGCAGCAGGACCGCCGCCATGAGGAGCGCGGCGACACCGTACAGCGCCACGAAACCCGCGGCGCCGAACAGACCCGCGCCGGTGCCGAACCGGCGCGCCTTGACGGACATCTCCGCGCGAGCCAGCTGCAACTCGTCGCGGACGAGCCGGGAGATCTGCTCCGCGGCCAGCCGTACCAGCTCAGCCGTGGACGCTTCGCTGCGATCCACGGTCTGCCGAGTGGCGGATTGCTGATCCGTCATCGTTACTCCGTTCGCTCTCATGCATGCATGCCCATCTGGGGGCCAGGTCAACCCTTTGCGACATTCGTAGCGGACCGGAGGTGCTGATGGGGCGGATTTCGCGGACCGGATCGGTGAACGCGCGACGCCGACGCCGGTCGGGCAGTCCGACCGGCGCCGTCACGCTTCCTGATGGCTACCAGTAGTGGCGGCGGCCCGCGATCGGCCGGCCCACCGAGCCCAGCAGGAACAGGACCGCTCCGATCACCAGCAGGATGATGCCGATGGTCGTCAGGATCGACACGTGCAGGAGCAGACCCAGAATAAGCAGGATCACACCCAGGATGACCATATCGAACTCCGACTCTAAACCGGGGATAAGCGGATGGTCACTGGTACCCCGCCCGATGCACGGCTAATCCTGGGCGGGTAGATCTTGGACGCGGGGCGCCCCACGTGCGGCATCCGTCCGATTACAGCGGGGCACATATCGATGGCTGTTGACAAACTGGTCATCCGCCAGCTATCAAAATGGCAAAGAGAGCGCTCTCATGCGGAGCCCGCCCCTCCGCGAACCATCCGCTGGTCCTCGGAGGCAGCCATGACGGCTCACCTGTTCGCACGGTCACGCCCGCGGTTCCTGATCGCACTGTTCGCAACGCTTGCCCTGGTCGGTGGTGGTATCGCCACCGCGGTCGTCGCGTACGCGGCGACCGACTACACGCAAGGCGTCACCTCGCTCGGGGCGACCCAGGCGAAGATCTGGTTCAAGCCGACGACCGCGTCAGCGCTGGTCGATGTCCACTACTTGATCGCCGGTCAGCCGCAACAGAACTTCCGGATGGCCAACAACGCGGGTACCTGGGGGCAGACGGTCAGCGCGCTGGCGACGGGGACGGTGATCAGCTACTGGTTCACCTACGAGAAGGGAGGGCCGCTGTTCGATACGCCGAAGTTCAGCTACACCCACGGGGGTGGCGGGGGCGATCCGGGAACGGTGGCGAGGCCGGTCCTGAGCCCGGGACCGGGCAGCTACGCCGCTTCGGTACAGGTGGCCATCACGACCTCGACCATGGGTGCGGTCATCCACTACACGCTGGACGGGTCCACCCCGACCGGCTCCTCCCCGACCTACACCGGGCCGATCACCATCTCATCGACCCGGACGCTGCGGGCCATCGGTACCAAGTCCGGGCTGGCCAAGTCGGCGGTCGCGGGCGGGACGTACACGATCGGCGCCGGCTGCGGCAACAACTGCGGCGGCGGCGGACCGGGGACCTTCCCGATGCGGTTCGCCAACAACACCGGCGGCCGGTGGGCCAACAACCAGATCTTCATCACGATCATCGGCATGGGCAGCCCCGGCGAGTGGAGCTACCTCAAGCCGAACGGTAGCTGGACGCACATCAACCACGCCGACACCGACGCACCCGGTCACCTGACGAAGAACGGCCGCAACTATCCGAACATGTCGTTCTCGCTGGCGCGGGCGACCACCGTGAACATCCCGACGTTCACCACCGGCGGCCGGGTCTACATCTCGCTCGGCTCGCCGGTCTACCTCCCGGTCTCGCCGGACAACCGGGGCTGGGGCGGGCCGGACCTCAACAACCCGAGCGATCCGAACCAGGACGTGTACTTCGACTGGTACGAGTACACCTACGTCTTCGGGCAGACGCCGTTCGGTGGGAACACCACGCAGGTCGACCAGTTCGGCTTCCCGCTGACCGTGCGCCTGCAGCAGGCCGCCAGCGGGTACGACCGCACGGCCGGCATCACGCAATCCCGCGCCCAGGTCATGTCCGGTTATCAGGCGGCGGTCGCCCCGGCGTTCCGCCGGCTGGCCAACACCTTCCGGATCCTGGCCCCGCGCACGTCGACGGCGTTCAAGCCCGCAGGTGCTCAGGCCAACTACTTCCAGGCCTACATCGACCAGGTGTGGAACTTCTACACCACCCACCAGTGGACGGAGAACGACCACGGGGTCATCCTGACCGGCCGGGTGTCGGGCGGGGTGCTGACCGGTACCCGGACCAACGACGGCGCGCCGTTCAGCGTGCGCAAGCCGACCAGTACCGAGGTGGTCGAGTGCTCCGGCGCGCTGGCGCTGCCCACCGAGGTGGGCGGCAACGACCTCATCCGGGCGGTGGGCCGGGACTTCTGCGCGGCGTTCCACCGTGGCGTGGCACTCGACACCGCCTTCTGGTTCGACCCGGCGAAGTACTACCAGACCAACCCCAGGGACGACTACGCCGCCTTCTTCCACGGCATCAGCGTCAACAAGCGGTCGTACGCGTTCGCCTACGACGACGTCAACGACCAGAGCTCGGTGCAGATCCTCGGCAACAGCAACCCGCCGAACCTGCTCACGCTGGGCATCGGCTGGTAGCCGGCGCCCGGGGCCGGTCGTTTCGGCGGCCGGCCCCCCGGGTCAGACCGTGGACTCCGTGCGCGTCGGCAGGCCGTAGGTGGCGGCGACCGGGTTCCACAGTGCCACGAACTGTTGCTTGCTCGTGGTGGCCGAAGCCGACGCCGCCTGGGCGGCGGCATAGTTGTCCTCGTGCGGGGCCTGGCCGGGGCAGCCGGTCTGCGCGACCGCCTGGGCCCATGCGGTGAACTTCTGGTCCGCCTGCAGCGAGAAGGTCAGCGCCTGGGTCAGCGTCGAACGTAGCTGCGCGCCGTTCTGGAGCTGGTCGACCACCAGGCTCTGGCTCTGCTGGACCTGCGTGTCGCGCTCCGTCGTGACCTGCTGCAGCGTGGTGATCGCGCCGCTCATGTCAGCGCAGTTGTCGACCGCGGTGAGCGCCGGGCTGAGCTTCTGCCGGCTCGCGCTGCTCGCGTTGAGCAGCTGGTCGATCGCGTTGGCCTGGGCCTTCGCGTCGGACCCGCGGGTTGTCGTGGGCGGGGCGCCGGTGGTCGCCGGTGGCCCGGAGCTCCCCAGCACGGGCACGGTGGGGTGCCTGCCGGTGAGCTTCACGAACGCGATGACCCCACCCGCGGTAAGCAGTACCACCGCGATCCCGACGACGAGCCAGACCAGCGGGGAGCGGGGCCGCTCGGGTGGGGCCCCGGGCTCCAGGATCTGGTAGTTGCCGGACGGCCAGCCACCGTCCGGCTGGCCGTAGCCCGGTCCGTAGCCGCCGGGTCCGTACCCGCCCGGCGCGGGCCCCTGGTCGGGCCAGGGCGCCGGAGGCGGGGTGTACGGCGCCTGGTTGTACTCATGCCCGCCGTGTGGCGGCGGCCCCTGCCCGTAGGGCGGCGGCCCTTGTCCGTGGGGAACGGGACCCTGCCCGTGCGGTGGTGGGCCTTGCCCGTAGGGCCCCGGGCCGCCCGCGTACGGCGAGGTCGGCGCGGCGGGGATGTGCAGCGCCGTGTGGCAGTACGGGCAGAGCGCGTTGGCCGGGTCGGCATCCTGGCCACAGGAGGGGCAGCGCATCGATTCTCGATCACGGTCGGTGGGCTCGGCGAGGCTTCATGCTACCGGGGACCAGCGAGATCCGGGGCCGGGCTGTCGGCCAGTCAACCCCCGGCCGCCCCGGCGACCGGCCACCGGGCTGGTGGTGGAGAGCGTGGGCTGGACGGACGATGCGGGCTGACCGCGCCCGCTCTTGATCTATCAGGGGTACCGTCGGCGGATGAGCCACACCGACGTCGAGGTCGCCGTGGTGGGTGCCGGGCTGATGGGCGCCGCCACGGCGTGGGCACTGGCTCGGCAGGGCAGCACGGTCGCGCTGTTCGACGCCCGCCAACCGGGTCACCGGGCCGGCAGCTCCCACGGCAGCGCGCGCATCTTCCGGTGGGCCTACCCGGATCCGCTCTATGTCGCGCTCGCCGGGCAGGCGCGCGAGCGGTGGCGCCCGGTCGAGGCGGCGGCGGGCGAGGAGCTGATCCGCCAGACCGGCGCCGTCGACCACGGCCCGCGGCGCGACCCGGAAGGGCTGGCGGAGATCCTGCGCGCTGCCGGGGTCACGGTCGAGCTGCTCACCGCACGGGAGGCGGCCGCCCGCTGGCCGGGCCTGGTCTTCACCGGACCGGTGATGTACCAGGCCGAGGCCGGTGTCCTCGACCCGGACCGCGCGGTCGCCGTCATGGTCCGGCTGGCGGTCGGGGCCGGAGCGCGGTGGTACCCCCGGACGCCGGTGTCACGGATCGAGCCCGGCGCGGACGGGGTACGGCTGGTGCTGCCTGACCGTGCGGTGCACGCGGGCACCGCGGTGATCGCGGCCGGCGCGTGGCTGCCCGGGTTGCTCGCCGGGCTGGTCGACCTGCCCCGGCTGACCGTGACCGAACAGCGGGTGTTCCACTTCCCGCGCCGGGACCGCACCGCGCGCTGGCCCGCGTTCATCCACGTGGAACAGGACACCGTCATGTACGGCCTGCCGGGCGGGCGCGACGGCGGGCCGGACGGCGACATCAAGGTCGGCGCGCACTTCGTCGGCCCCGAAACGTCGCCCGACACCCGTACCGGCGTCGTGGACGAGGAGACCCGCCGGCTGGTGACCGGCTACGTCGAGCGGTACCTGCCCGGCCTGGAACCCTTGCCGCGCAACGAGAGCACCTGCCTGTACACGACGACGGACAACGAGGACTTCGTGCTCGACCGGGTGGGACCGCTGGTGGTCTGCTCGGCGTGCTCGGGGCACGGGGCCAAGTTCGCGCCGCTGATCGGGGAGCTGGCCGCCGATCTGTGCACCGGGCGCGGGGACCGGGTACCGGAGCGGTTCCGGCTGCCCGCCCATCTCACGCGGTGACGGAGCCAGCCGCCGGACCGCTCAGCCGGGACCGGTCCAGGTGTACAGGTGTTCGGGCCGGCCGGTCGCGCCGTACCGCAGGGTCATCGTGGCCACGCCGTCCTGGGCGAGCGCGGCGAGGTAGCGCTGGGCGGTGGCGCGCGCGATGCCCAGCTCGGCGGCCACCGCGGCGGCGCTGCACGGCTCGCCGGCCGCGCGCAACACATCGGCCACGAGGCGTACGGTCACCGCGGACTGCCCCTTCGGCGCGGCCGGGCGGTCCCCGTCGTGGAGCAGGCGGATGGCGCGGTCGACCTCGTCCTGGTTCAGCGTCCGGTCGCGCAGCAGCACGGCCCGGTAGTGCGCGTAGGCGGTGAGCCGGTCGGCGAGCTGCTCCGCGGTGAACGGCTTGACGAGGTAGTTGAGCGCGCCCCGCGCGTAGGCCCGGCGTACCGTGACGGCGTCGCTGGCCGCGGTGAGCATGATGGTGTCGCGGTCGAGCTCCGCCAGCAGGTCCAGGCCCGACTCGTCGGGCAGGTACACGTCGAGCAGCACCAGGTCGGGTGCGCGTTCGCGGATCGCGGTGCGCGCCTCCGCGGCGGTACGGGCGGTGCCGACGACCGTGAACCCGGCCACCCGCTGAGTGAAGTCCACGTGCAGCGCGGCGACCCGGAAGTCGTCCTCCACGACGAGCACCCGGATCACGGGTCACCCTCCATTGCGGATGGTCCCGGCCCGTCCCCGAGCGCCGCGGGCAGTCGTGCCACGAAGACCGCCCCGTGTCCGGCGGAGCTCGCGTCGGCGGCCGAACCCGTGTCGGCGAGCCGGATCTGGCCGCCCCGGGCCCGGGCGGCGTGCTGCGCCAGCGCCAGCCCGAGACCGTGGTCGTCACCGTCGCGGGTGGACACTCCCGCCTGGAAGATCTCCTCGCGCAGCTCGTCGGGTACCCCGTCACCGGAGTCGAGCACCGACACGTGCAGGGTGTCGCCGTCGGCGAGCAGGGACAGCTCGACCCAGGCCGGGCGCCGGGCGCCGAGCCGCGCGGCCTCCAGCGCGTTGTCGACGAGGTTGCCGACGACCGTGGTGACTTCGACGGGCGCGACGACCCGGCCGGGTACCCAGCTCGTCTCGCCCAGCTCCAGGCGTACCCCCTTCTCCGCCGCCTCCGCGGTCTTGGCGGCGACGAACGCCTGGAGATAAGGGTCTTTCACCGCATCGGTACCGGGACCGAGCGCCGTGACCGAGCCGGTCGAGAGCGTGTGCAGATACTCCACCGCCTCGCGGTGGTGGCCGATCTGCAACAGCCCGGCGATCGTGTGCAGCCGGTTGGCGAACTCGTGCCGCTGCGCGCGCAGCGCCTTGGTCAGCGCCCGTACCGAGTCCAGCTCCCGGGTGAGCGTCTCCAGGTCGGTGCGGTCCCGCAGGGTCAGTACCCCGCCGAGGTCGCGCCCGTCGCGGCGGACCCCGCGATAGTTGGCGACGAGCACCCGTTCGCCGGCGAGCGCGATGACGTTGTCGGCGGGTGAGTCGGCGTCGAGCGCGGCGCGCAGCCGGGGCGGCAGGTCCAGCTCCGCGACCGGGGTACCCGGTGCCACGTCGACGCCGAGCAGCCGGCTCGCCTCCCGGTTGCACACCGACACCCGCCCGGCCGCGTCGACCGCGAGCACCCCCTCGCCGATCCCGTGCAGGACCGCCTCCCGCTCCTGCACCAGCTCGGCCAGCTCGTGCGGTTCCAGGCCGAGGGTGAGCCGGTTGAGCCGGCGGGCGAGCAGCACCGAACCGGCGACCCCGAGCAGCAGCGCGGCACCGGCGAAGAGCGCGACGAGGCCGAGCCGCTGCACCACCTCGCCGCGGATCTCGTCGGTCGCGAAGCCCACGCTCACCTCGCCGACGACGGCGCCGGTACCGTCGCGCAGCGGCACCTTCGCGCGCGCGGACCGGCCGAGCGTGCCCCGTTCGACGATCACGACCTCCCGGCCGGACAGCGCCGCCGACGGATCGGTGCTGACCGGCTGGCCGAGCAGATCCGGGTTGGGATGCGACAGGCGCAGCCCGGTGCCGTCGGTCACCACGACGAACAGCGCACCGGTGCGCGCCCGGACGGCCTCCGCCCGCGCCTGTACCACGTGCTCCGGATCGTGCCGGGCGGCGGCGTTTCCGATCACCGGGTCGGCCGCGACGGTGCGCGCCACGGCCAGCGCGCGTTGCTCGTACTGCTTGGTCAGCTCGGTGTCGAGCAGCCACCCGATCAGCGTGAACCCCACGCCGACCACCAGCGTCACCACGCCGATCTGCAGCGCCAGCATCTGCCGGGCGAAGCGCACCCGGGGGGCCCTCATGACCGGACCCTACTCCGCGTGCGAAACGTTCAGAACATCGTCAACGCGGCTTGGGGCCACAAGCTCGACAAGACTTCGCAACACTCCGGAAGTCATTTACGGTCCAGCGATGACCGTTGATCCCGTGATCGCCTTGCGGGGGGCGACCAAACGCTTCCGTACCGCCTCCGGGGGCGTGCACACCGCCGTGCACGATCTCACCTTCGACGTCGCGGCCGGCGAGTTCGTCGCCGTCGTCGGTCCCACCGGTTGCGGCAAGTCCACGACGCTGGCCCTGGTGTCCGGCCTCGAACCGCCGTCCGCCGGTACCGTCCTGGTCCGCGGCGAACCGGTCCGCGGCATCCCGGCCGGGGTCGGGTACATGTTCCAGACCGACGCGGTGATGCCGTGGCGGTCGGTCCTGGACAACGTGGCCGCCGGGCCGCGCTTCCGGGGCGCGTCCCGCGCGCAGGCCCGCGACCACGCCCGGGGCTGGGTGCTCCGGGTCGGGCTGGCCGGCTTCGAGGGGTACTACCCGCACCAGCTCTCCGGCGGGATGCGCAAGCGCGTCGCACTGGCCCAGACGCTGGTCAACGAGCCGGAGATCATGCTCATGGACGAGCCGTTCTCCGCGCTCGACGTGCAGACCCGCGGGCTGATGCAGGACGAGCTGCTGCGGCTGTGGGCCGGTACCGGCGCGGCCGTGGTGTTCGTGACGCACGACCTGGAGGAGGCGATCGCGCTCGCCGACCGGGTGGTGGTGATGACCGCCAGCCCGGCCACGGTGAAGGCGAGCTTCCCCGTACCGCTGGAACGGCCGCGGGACGTGGAGGAGATCCGGCTTACCACGGCGTTCCTGGAGACCTACCGGGAGGTGTGGGAGAGCCTGCGCGAAGAGGTGGCCCGCTCCCGCACCCAGTCACGGGAGGAGGCGGTCCGCGATGCCGCGTAAGACGGCCGTCCGCACCGACGTGCTGACCGACACCGACGTGCTGGCCACCACCGACGCGCCCACCGACACCAACGTGCTTGCCGACGCCGTTGCGGCCCGGCGGCGCCGCCGCATCCGGGTCTGGACCGTGCGGGTCCTCGCCGTCGTGCTGTGGCTCGGTTCCTGGCAGATCGCCGCGACGTACTGGATCGACCCGTTCTACTACTCCAAGCCCAGCGCCATCTGGCACCGGCTCGTCGAGTGGGTCACCAAGGGGACCTCCCTCGGTCCACTGTGGACGAACATCGCGGTCACCCTGGAGGAGGCGGTCGGCGGTTTCATCATCGGAGCGCTCGCCGGGGTGATCCTCGGCATCCTGCTCGGCCGCGCCCGGTTCCTCGCCGACGTGGCGGCGCCGTTCATCAAGGCGGCCAACGCGGTACCCCGGATCGTGCTCGCGTCGCTGTTCGTCATCTGGTTCGGGCTCGGGCTGTCCTCGAAGGTCGCCACGGCGGTGGTACTGGTCTTCTTCGCGGTGTTCTTCAACGCCTTCCAGGGTGCCCGCGAGGTCGACCGGGACCTGGTGAACAACGCCCGGATCCTGGGCGCCAGCCGGAGCCAGGTGCTGCTCGCGATCGTGGTACCCAGCGCCACCTCGTGGATCCTCGCGTCACTGCACTCCGCGTTCGGGTTCGCGCTTATCGGCGCGGTGGTCGGTGAGTACACGGGCGCCGACAAGGGCCTGGGCCTGCTCATCGCGACCGCGCAGGGCACCTTCGACCCGGCCGGTATCTACGCCGGAATGATCATCACCACGGTCATCGCCCTGCTCGCCGAATGGTCGCTGACCGCGGCCGAGAACCGCCTGCTGCGCTGGCGCCCGCCGGCCGCCTCCGCCGAAGTCCAGATCTAAGGAGTACTCCCATGAAGAAGCTCGCCATCGGGCTGGCCGTCGTGACGGTGGCCGTCCTGGCCGGATGCCGCGGTACCGCGCCGAGCGCCGGCGGCGGCGCCGCGGCGCCACTGCCGAAAGTCACCATCATGGTCGGCGGCATCGACAAAGTCATTTACCTGCCGGCCAAGCTCACCGAGCAGCTCGGCTACTTCAAGGCCGAAGGCATCGACGTGAGCCTGTTGACGGAGCCAGCCGGAGTCACCGCGGAGAACTCGCTGATCTCCGGGGACGTCCAGGGTGTCGTCGGGTTCTACGACCACACGATCGACCTGCAGACCAAGGGCAAGTGCATCGAGAGCGTCGTGCAGTTCGCCGACATCCCCGGCGAGGTCGAGGTGGTCGCGACGGCCAAGGCTGACCAGATCAAGAGCCCGACCGACTTCAAGGGCCACAAGCTCGGCGTCACCAGCCAGGGCTCGTCGACCGACTTCCTCACCCAGTACCTGGCGGCGAAGGCGGGCCTGCCGAAGGGCTCGTACACCACGGTCAAGGCCGGGGCCGGGCAGACCTTCATCGCCGCGTTGGACAACGGCGGCATCGATGCCGGCATGACCACCGACCCGACGGTCGCGCAGCTGATGACCACCGGCAAGGCGAAGATCCTGCTGGACATGCGTACCGAGGCCGGTACCCGCGCCGCCCTCGGCGGCCTGTACCCGGCCAGCTCCCTCTACATGGACTGCGCGTGGGTCGACGCGCACAAGGCCGCCGTGCAGAAGCTGGCCAACGCGTTCGTCAAGACGCTGCACTGGTTGCAGGGCAAGTCCGCGGCCGACATCGCCGCCAAGATGCCCAGCGACTACGCCAACGCCGGGATGGACCTCTACGTCAAGGCGATCGGTGACTCGGTCCGCATGTTCAACGCCGACGGGAAGATGAAGGAGGAGGGCGCGAAGAACGTGCTGGAGGTGCTCAGCCAGTTCTCGCCGAGCGTGCAGGGCAAGAAGGACAAGGTGGACCTCGGCAAGACGTACACGACGGAGTTCGTGACGAAGGTCCAGCCGTAGCGGCGAAATCTTGGACGCTGGCACCCCCTGGAGGGGTACCAGCGTCCAAGATCTGCGTGCCGGCTAGCGGACCGGGGGCAGTGGTGCCTGCTTCCAGTTCAGCAGGCTCTTGAAGCCCGGCTCCAGGCCGGCGTTGGTGACGATGCTGGACGGGATCTGGTTCGGGCTGGTGATCGCCGTGTTGCCCGTGATGATGACGCCGTTCTTGGTGGTGTTGGCCGTGCCGTTCATCCAGAAGTTGTTCTCGACGTCGGTCGGGTCGTTCACGGTCGTGGCACCCGGCAGGTAGTTGTGATGCTGGCTGCCCCACGCGTTGGCCGCACCGGTGTTGTAGATGCCGTTGCCGATGATGCTCTCGAAGGTGCAGCCGTTGTCGGTGTAGATGACGTGGCCCTTGCCGGTCTGGTCGTGGATCAGGTTGCCGGTGACCCTCTCGCCGTTGGCGAGCGACGTGCCGGTCAGGCCCTGGGTGTAGATGGCACCGCCGTCGTTGAGCATCGACATGTGGTTGAAGATGAGGTTGTTGGAGATCGAGTTGTCGTGGGTGAAGTTCGGCCGGGGTCGCTGCGCGACCTTGTCCGGCCAGCCGCCCCAGCCGATCGAGACGGCCGTGTAGGCGGTGTGGTCGATCTGGTTGTGGATGACCTTCGTGTTCGCCGCGTACCCGATGTCGATGCCGATCCCGCCGTGGTACTCGGCCGGCACGTTGAAGACGTGGTTGTCGGCGATGGTGTTGTTGAGGGTCTGCGCGGCGCCGGTCGCGGTCGGCATGTTGACGTTGCCGAGTTGCATTCCGCTGCCGGACGTGTCGGTGAAGACGTTGCCTTTGACGAGCGCGTTCTGGGTACCGTTGCCCAACCCGAGCCCGGCCGCGCCGAGGTGCACGAAGGCGTTGTTGGTGAACTGCACGTTGCGGTCGAAGGTCAGCGAGACGTTGGCCGGGGCCTGGGTCCACGCCGCGTACGGACAGGTGCCGTGTACCTCGGGCGGCGCCACGTCGCACAGCGCCTGCCGGGCCGCCCCTTCGGGTCCGGTCACCTGGTAGTTGGCCTGGATCTCGGAGAACCCGTCCCCGCCGTTGGGTCCGAGCCAGGTGGCGTAGGAGAACTGGATCCCGTTGAACACGATGTGCTGGATCGGCGCGCTGGCCGTGCCGTTGCCGTCGATGAGCTTCTCCAGCACCGGTGCCTCGACGTCGGCCGTGGCCATGTTCTCCCCGGCGCGTGGCACGTAGTACAGCTTGCTGTCGCCCTGGTCGAGGAACCACTGGCCGGGCGTGCTCGCGGACAGGAACTGGAAGGCGTTCTCCACCTGGGTGGGTTGTTCGGTGATGGAGGCGCGGCCGACGAGGTTGTACGCGCGGTGCTTGGGGTCGTTGAAGCAGCACGCGCGGGTGGTGGAGTTTCGCCAGCACGGCTGGGCCATGTTGACCGCCGCGCCGGAGAACGACGCGACCGGGCAGCGCGGTTCGGTCCAGGCGCCGAGGCCTCCGGTGTAGACGAACTCCAGCTGCGGCCGGGCCCCGCTGGGGTTGCGCCACGCGGCCATCGTCGCGCCGCCGCCGCTGTACCCGTTGGGGCTGCGTCCGGTCAGGTCGTTGGGCCGCGCGCCGTGCGCCCGCGCCGCGCGGGTGCCGTTGACGTAAAGCTGGCGGGTCTTCAGCCCGGCCGGTGTCTGGGCCACGAAGATGGGGCTGCCCGCCGACATCCGCGTCCAGCCGGTGATCTGCGCGGAGCCGGCGAACACCGGCCGGGCGCCGTTGTCGGCGGTCCAGATGACGTTGTGCCCGTTGGTACCGGAGTCTGCGGCGGTCAGCACCAGCGGACTGGACAGCCGGTAGAAGCCGTCGGCGAGCACGACGGTCACGTCGGCGCTCACGTTGCCGTTCAGGGCCCGGACCAGTTGTTGCGCCCGCTGCGAGGTCTTCACCGGCGCGGCGCGGGTACCCGGGTTGCTGTCGTTTCCGTTGGGCGCCACGAAGACGTCGCCGGCGACCGCTGCCGACGCGAACGGTCCGGACAGGGTGACCGCGCCGCCCGCTGCGGCGGCCAGGAGGCCGGTGGTCAGGAGCAGCCGGACCCGGCGAGGAATCGACATGACTCATCCCTTCCCTGGGGGGAGGAAAAGACAGGCGTCTATGGCCGCCATCTCGCGAACGGTATTCGGCAAATACATCCGATGTCAAGGCACCCGGCCCGCGGACTCACCCGGCGACGATGCACATCACGGCCGGAAACGTCCCATCTATCGACAAGAGAGCGGCGGGCCTGCGCCTGCCGCTCTCCGTCTCCCGGAACCACCAGATCAGGCCCGGTACGGTGCCGGCGCCAGGCCGGCGACATACATCAGTACCGGCAGGTTCTTCGCGAAGTCCGTGGTCGTGCAGGAGTACGCGGGCGTGAAGCTGCCGCAGCTACGCGCCTCGATCGTGAAGCTGGCGATGCCCAGCTCCCCGTAGGACCAGTCGTCACTGGTACCCGACGCGTTGTAGAGGATCTCGCCGGGCTGACCGAACCGGTACCCGTTGAGCTGGCTCATGTGTGCCGCGATCCGGCGCAGCGCCGCGTCGTTGGGGGCGTGTCGGCCGCTGTTGAAGGCCCAGGGGAACAGGTTCATGCCGGCGAAGGAGTGCATCGAGATCATCGCACCGCGGGTGGTGACCGGCGCGGCGTCGGTGTCCGCCGGACCCCGCTGGTCGGCGAACAGTTGCCGGAACAGCCGCTGGATCGCCCTGGTCTCCGGTTCGCTGTTGCCGGCCGGGCCCGGGTAGACCTCGCTGCACGGGTTGCGGCTGGTGCTCGCGCCGCCCCAGTGGTTGGCGTTGTTGCGGTTGAGGTCCACGCCGGTCTGGCCGGAGCCGGACGGCCGGCGCGGGCAGCTTGTGCCGTTGACGTCGTCGAGGTTCTTGCGTTGCAGCAACGGCCGGGTGCCGCCCTGCTGCACGAGGTCCACGCCGTCGGGGTTGACGATCGGCACCACCCACACCTCGATCGTGTTGAGCAGGTTGGTGACCTGGGTGTTGCTGCCGTAGTTGACGGCCAGGTGGTCGATGAACCGCCACGCGATGTCGCCGGTCACGATCTCCCGGGCGTGGATCTGAGTCATCAGCAGGAACCGTGCCTTGGGCGCCTGCGGGGTCAGCGCGCAGTCCCCGGCCCGCTTGCGGGTCAGGCAGATCGCCTTGAGGTCGTACCCGGTGGCCGGGTTGCGCTGCTTGAGGAACGAGTCGCCGTAGTCCACGACGGTGGCGAGCGTGGGATGGTCCGCCGCGACCTTGTCGAGGTGGGCGTACTGCGCGCGGACCGTGTGGTACCCGCCGTCGTACGTCTCGTCGATCGGAGCGACGGCCAGCGGCTTGGCGTCGGGCACGAGCCGGGTGCTGGGTGGCTGCCAGCCGCCGGTCTCCACCTTCTCGACGACGGCCGCCGCGAAGCCGGCCGCGCGCAACCGGTGGGCGGTCGCCGCGTTGCCGAGCACGAGCACGTCGGCGCCGGAGCGGTCTTCCAGGACGTCGAAGCCACGGTCGAAGAGCCGCTGCACGGCCTCGTCGCTGGCCGCCGCGACCCGGTAGACGAAGAGCTGGTTCGGGTTGGCGACGGCGGCGGGCGGGCGCGGCCCGGCGAGGACCACCGTCACCACCGCGGCGACGGCCACCAGGAGCGTGAGGGCGTCGCGTCGAGCCGTGCGCACCCCCCAGCGTGGTCGAGACATGCACACCCCTAGGTGTTGAAGAGGATAAATATCTACAACCATAAATCCCGTAGTGACTCCCGGGAACCCTCGTCGCACCCTCCGTCAGGCGCCGCCGGAGGTGGGCAGGCCGCGCTCCAGCGTCGCGGCGCGGCCGGCCCGGCGGATCGACCGGGCAGCGGGCGGTGGCGGGGGTGGCGGTCGATTCCGGCGGTCAACCACGCGGCCACCCGGGTCCACCGATCGGTGGATGTCAGCGGCTGACCGTGTCCCGGCCGGCGTGCTTGCCGCGGTACAGCGCGGCGTCCGCCTGGGACAGCAGCCGTTCCGGGTCGGCGTCGCCGGACGCGGCCGCCACGCCGACGGTGATGGTCACGGCCAGGCCGGGCGCGATCGTGTGCCACGGGTGCGCGCGTACCGCCGCCTGCAGCCGCAGGAATGCGGCGAACGCCTCGTCGATGTCGGTGCGCGGCAGGATCACCACGAACTCGTCACCGCCGAGGCGGGCCGGCACATCGGTGCTGCGCAGGTGCCGGCGCAGCAGGTCGGCGAGGGCGCTCAGGACGGCGTCACCGGTGCCGTGGCCGTACCGGTCGTTGATGACCTTGAACCGGTCCACGTCGAAGACGGCCACGGACAACGGCGTCTCGTACCGGAGGCAGATGCGGCACAGCTCGGCCAGCCGATCGTTCATGAACCGCCGGTTGGCGATGCCGGTCAGCGGGTCGGTCTGGCTGAGCACGACGATCTCGGCGTGCAGCCGTTCCAGCTCGGCCATCCGGGCGGCGAGCTCGGACCGGGTACGTTCCAGCTCGGCGATCACCGTGGCCTGCGCCTCGGCCTGTTCCCGGTAGCGCAGCGCCTCGCGCTGGGCCTGTTCCACCTCGAAGCGCACCCGTAGCGCCCGGATGCGGCGGTCGTGCACGTCGACCATGACCTTCTCGGTGAGCTGGTGGCTGCGCCGCAGGTGCTCGTACGCGCCGACCACGTCGCCCTCCGCGAAGAGCGCCTCGGCCAGCAGGGACTCGGCCTCCGCGCGGTCCCGCACCGCGCCCAGCTCGGCGGCGAGCGTGACGGCGGCCTGGAGGGTCATCCGGGCGGCGGCGAAGTCGCCGGCCGGCAGCTGCGCCGTACGGGCCAGGACGAGCAGGACGTCGAGCTCGTATCTCGGGTTGGCCAGGCTGCCGTCGGGCAGCCGGTTGCGCTCGGCTGCCCGCTTGGCCCACAGCCCCGCCAGGTCGTGCCGCCCGGTCGCGGCGAGCACCTCCGCGTAGGCGGTCATCGCCATGTAGCTGTCCAGCGGCATGCCGGCCCGCTCGAAGTGCTCCAGGGCGCGCTCGCAGGTGGCCGTCGCGCTCGGCAGGTCGCCCGCCTCCCGTTGCAGATCCGCGAGGGCCGAGAGCATCACGCCCGCGCCGCTGTGGTCGTCGCACTCCAGGACCACGTCGTAGGCCTGCCGGTACAGCTCCGCGGCGCGGTCGTTCTCCCCGAGCCGCCAGGAGAGCGCGGCCAGGAAGCTGAGCATCCGGCCTTCGCCGAGCCGGTCGCCGCCGACACGGTACATCTCCAGCCCGGGGTACACGTGCTCCAGCGCCTCGGCGGTGCAGTCCAGCCCGTCGTAGCAGTGCGCGACGGTGTGGTGGGCCTGGGCCAGCGCCAAGGGATCGGCGCCGCTCTCGGCTTCGCCGAGGACCGCCAGCGCGTCGGGCAGGGCGTCGGCCGCCGACTGGTGCCGCGCAACGAACTCGGCCACCATGGCGCGGCAGCGCAGCCGGGCACCCTCGGCGCCTAGGCGGGTGGCCAGCGTGACGCCCTCGGCGGCCAGGGCGCCCCGGCGCTGCGGATCACGGACCAGGCGGCTGGCCAGCTCGACGAGCGCGGTGAGCTCGGCGGCGCTGCCCGGGGCGGTGGCCCGCGCCTCGGTCAGCCGCTGCTCCAGTACCGCGAGGGTCGGCACCGCCTGCATGGCCGCCTCACTTCGTCTATCCGCCCGGTGCCCCTGGTCGGCATCCTAGGGACGGGACCCCATGCCTGACCATCGTCCCAGGCGCCCTCCACCTGGGCCGAACCGGGCCGGTCCACGCATGCATGACGATCGTAAGGCTACTACGCATGCCGAGATCCGGCGCTGCGCCGGAGTCAGGCCGGCGCCGGGGCGCCGATCACGGGGCGGGTGTCGAGGTGTGCGGTGATGCGCCGGCGCAGGGCCGCCGGGTCCAGCCCGTGCCAGCGGTCATGGTCGCCCGGCGTGCCGTAGCGCCGCACGTCGGTCCGGGTGACGCCAAGGCTGAGCAACCGGTGCGGCCGGTCGGACAGCGCCTCGGCGACCACGCGCGCGGACGTGCCGGCGAGGTACGGCTCGACGAGCACCATCGCCTCGCCGGCGACGGCCCGTAGGCCGGCACCGTCGAACGGGCGGGGCGTGTGCGTGTACGCGACCGTCACGTCGAGCCCGGCGGTCGCGGCGAGCACCGGATCGAGCATCGGCCCGACCGCGACGACCGTGGCCGCGCCACCCCGCCGCAGTACCCGCAGCGTGCCCGCGCCCGGGTGGGCGACGGCGTTGCCCCGGCTGGACAGCCGGACGTACACCGGGTCGTCGTGCCCGGCCGCGTCACGCAGCATCGGCGGTACCTCGTCGGGGTGGCCCGGGGCGTGCACGGTCCACCGCCCGGTGAGCGAGTCGATCAGCGCCACGTCGCCGGGGGACTGGTGGGTGCGCCCCTCCGCCGAGGCGTCGTACGACCCGCCGACGCTGACCAGCACGGCGCCCACCCCTTGGTGGTCGAGGTCCAGCTTGATCTGCTCGTAGGCCCGGTCCACCAGGAACGGCGCGTACGAGTGCACGTACGGCCGCAGCCCGGTCAGCGCGAGCCCGCCGGCCACGCTGAGCATCAGCTGCTCGCGGATGCCCACGTTGACGACCCGGTCGGGGTGCGCCACCGCCGCCGGCACGAACGGCTCCGCGGAGATGTCGGCGAGCACGACCGCGGTGCGGGGGTGCGTGTCGAGCAACTCGCTGGTCGTCCGGATGAAGACCGCACGCATGGCTCACTCCGTTTCGAACTTGGGCTCGACGCGCGCCACGACGACGTGCGGGCCGGACGGCGGCCGGTGCCGGAAGGCGGCGGCGATCTCATCGTGGTTCCGACCGTCCACTATGGACATGGTCCATCCGTTGACGGTGAAGCGGCTGGCGATGCCGCCGGGCCAGCCGTAGGTGGCGGACTGGTTGTCGATGACCACGACCGTGAGGCGGTCCAACGCGGTGGCGCCGGCGAACGCGATCGCCTCGTGGTTGGATCCCTCGTCCAGTTCGGCGTCCCCGACGAGGACGTAGACGTGCGGCGTGGTCAGCCCTTGGGCGCGCAGGCCCAGTACGGTACCGACGCCGAGCCCCAGGCCGTGCCCGAGCGAGCCCGAGCTGATCTCCACCCCCGGGACCAGCAGCCGGTCCGGGTGGTGGCCCAGTCGGCTGTCCGGCCCGGCGAGGTCGTCGAGCCAGCCGGCCGGGAAGAACCCCTTGGCCGCCAGCACCGCGTAGTACGCGGCCGGCCCGTGGCCCTTCGATAGCAGGAACCGGTCCCGCTCGGGATCGTCGAGCCGGTCCGGATCCACCCGGAGCACCCGGTCGTAGAGCGCCCATAGTACGTCCACAGTGGACAGCGCCGCCGGCTCGTGCTTCTCGTCCCCCGTGACCCGGCGCAGGGCGGCCATCAGCTCGGGCGGCCGGCCGGGTCGGCGCGTCGTCACCATCGTCATGTGTCCAGGCTGCAAGTTGAAGTCGACTTCACGTCAAGCGGATGTAACGAAACCCGGTGCGCTATTTCACCGGTCCACGGTCGCGACCAGCTCCGCGACGCCCTCCTCGATCCCGTGCGCCAGCATTTCCGCCTCGGGGGCGCTGCCGTAGTCGAAGGTGACGCCGAAGGCCACCCGGTCGCAGTAGGTCAGGATGCACACCCCGGTGCGCAACCGGACCGCGATCGGCACGTACGGCAGGATCTCCACGATCGGCCGGCCGAGCAGGTACAGCGGCGCGCGGGGACCGGGCACGTTGGTGGTGACCGTGATGATGCTGCGCTGCGGCAGGTGCGAGGCGAGGCGGATCCCCCACGAGATCGGCGGGAAGGGTTCCCGGATGGCGAGCGCGGTCATCGCCTCCCCGGCTTCGGCCTCCTTGCTCTCCTTCAGGGTCGCCATGTGCTCGTGCACGGTCTTGAGCCGCAGCAGCGGATCCGCGATGTCCACGGGCAGGAACGGCAGCATCAGCGAGATCCGGTTGTCGTGGACGCCGTGCTCGCCGGGCCGCCGGACGGACACGGGGACAAGTGTGCGGATCACATGGGCGTCGGGCTCCTCACCGCGCGCGATCAACAAAGAGCGAAACGCTCCGGCGATGGCGGCGAGCACAACATCGTTCATACTGACGTGGTGATGCCGTGCCACCCGCATCACGTCCGGCAGGGCGGCCCGGCCCACGGCATAGCGCCGAGCCTGGCCGATGGGCCCGGTCAGGGACGACTCGGTGGCCGGCACCACCATCGCGCGCGCCAGCTCGACCAGCCCCCGGGTGATGTCCACGGCCCGCCGTACCGCCAGCCCGGGGTTCCGCATCGCCTGGGAGATCAGCCGCACCTGTTCGGCGGGGCTGAGGACGAGCTCGCGCAGTGCCTCGGCGGTCAGCCGCAACGTCGACGGCTCCGCCTCCGGAGTCCACCCGTCTGGCTCCCCGACGGCCGGCTCGGCCGTATGGTCATAAAGCGCGTTGTAGAGATTGGTGCCGGCGACGCCGTCGGACATGCAGTGGTGCACCTTGGACAGCACCGCCCAGCGCCCGTCGGCCAAGCCCTCGACCACCCAGCACTCCCACAGCGGCCGGTCCCGGTCCAGCCGCTGGGACATCAGCCGGGCCACCAGCCGGCAGAGCGCCTCATCGCCGCCGGGTGCCGGCAGGGCGGTGCGGCGCACGTGGTACCTGATGTCGAAGCTCGCGTCGTCGACCCAGACCGGCCGGCCCAGATCGAACGGCACGGTGCGCAGCTTCTGCCGATACCGCGGGACGCGGGGGAGCTTACCGAGGATCGCCTCGACGACCTCCTCATGCGTCGGTACCGGACCGTCCAGGATCGCGACCGACGCGATCGCCATCGACGCGTGCCGGTCCTCGTCCTCGGCGTCCAGGAAAGCCGCATCGAGTGGAGTCATACGGTGCGGCATGGCGCCTCCCGGCCGTCGTGCTGCTGTTCACGCACCACCCTGCCGGTATTTCCGCCCCGGGCGCTAAGGCCGAAGGTCCCTTGCACTGGGGCCGTCGGACGCCTGTGTCCGCCGAGTTCACCGCCTAATGTCCGTCAATGAGTCCTCACCCGAGTGCGCCTCTTCACCCAAAAGGGCAGGATCCCTATGAAGATTGTCGTCCTGGTCAAGCATGTCCCAGAACCCACGGCCACCTGGCGCTTCGCCGACGACCTCGTGCTGGACCGGGCGGGTGTCGAGGGCCGGCTGTCCCAACTGGACGAGTACGCCATCGAGCAGACGGTGAAGCTCGCCGAGAGCGGCGTTCCGGCGGAGATCACCTGCCTCACGATGGGCCCGGCCGCGGCTGCGGACGGGCTGCGCAAGGCCCTGGCGATGGGCGGGCACCAGGGCGTACACGTGCTCGACGACGCGCTGCGCGGCTCCGACGCGCTGGCCACGTCCCGGGTACTCGCGGCCGCGCTGCGACGCCTGGGATTCGACCTGGTCGTGTCCGGCATGGCATCCACCGATGCGGAGATGTCCGTCATCCCGAGCATGATCGCCGACCGGCTGGGGGTCCCGCAGGCGACCAACGCCATCGCGCTGAGCAGCGACGGTACGAGCGTCACGGTGCGCCGGGAGACCGACAGCGCGTCCGAGGAGATCGCCGTCTCCCTGCCCGCCGTCGTCTCCGTGACCGACCAGAGCGGTGAGCCCCGGTACCCCGCGTTCAAGGCCATCATGGCCGCCCGCAAGAAGCCGGTGCAGACCTGGTCACTGGCCGACCTGGAGATCGACCCCGCCGAGGTGGGGCTCGCCGCGGCCGGCACCGTCGTCGACGACGCCAGCCCCCGCCCGCCCCGGGCCGCCGGAACGGTGATCGTCGATGAGGGCGACGGCGCCGCGCGGATCGCCGACTTCCTCACCGCCGGAAGCTTCCTGTAGTCCACTAATCCACCGCCCCTTCGATAGTCCACAGTGGAGGAAACTGTGTCCGCAGTCCTGGTACTCGTCGAGCGTGGCGGCCCGGGTGGCGCCCCCGTACGCAAGCCAAGCCTGGAGCTCCTCACGATCGCGCGCCGGCTCGGGGAGCCGGTCGCCGTCGTGTGCGGCCCGGCCGATCAAGAGACCGTGGAGTCCCTGGCGCGGTACGGCGCGACCGCCGTGTACAACGCCGACGCCACCGAGTTCGACGACTACCTCGTCGTGCCCAAGGTCGAGCTGCTCGCCGAGGTGGTCCGCCGGGTCTCGCCGGACGTCGTGCTGATCACCTCCAGCCCGGAGGGCAAGGAGATCGCCGGCCGGCTCGCCGTCCGGCTCGACTCGGGCATCATCACCGACGCGGTGGACGTGCAGCCCGGCGAGGGCGGGCCGGTGGTCACCCAGTCGGTGTTCGCCGGCTCGTGGACCACGCGCAGCCGGGTCCGCCGCGGTACCCCGGTCATCACGGTGCGGCCGAACGCCGTGCGTCCCGACCCGGTCGAGGCCCCGGCGACACCGAACGTGGAGTCCGTGCCGGTCGACTTCTCCGACGTGGCCCGCGGTGCCCGCGTGGTCTCCCGTACCGCACGGGCCAAGAGCGGCCGGCCCGAGCTCACCGACGCGGCGGTCGTGGTGACCGGCGGGCGCGGGGTCGGCTCCCCGGGCGCCTTCGAGCTGGTCGAGCGCCTCGCCGACGCGCTCGGCGCCGGGGTCGGCGCCACCCGCGCGGTGACCGACCTGGCCTGGCGCCCGCACGAGATGCAGATCGGGCAGACCGGCAAGACCGTCGCGCCGCAGCTCTACGTCGCCGCCGGGGTGTCCGGCGCGATCCAGCACCTGGCCGGGATGCAGGGTTCCCGGACCATCGTCGCGATCAACAAGGACAGCAAGGCGCCCATCTTCGACGTCGCCGACTTCGGGGTGGTGGGGGACCTGCACACGATCCTCCCCGCGCTGATCGACGAGATCGAGAAGCGTAAGGGCTGACGCCGTGATACTGCGGATGGTTCTGGGGCTCGCGATCACGGCTGTCGCTTTCTGGTACGCCGGCCGCCGTGCCATGACGCTGTTCCGGCTCGGCCGCACCGGGCAACCCGCCGATCCCGACCGCACGCGCGGGATCGGCGCCCGGGTGTGGGCCGAGCTGGCCGAGGTGCTCGGCCAACGGAAGCTGTTCAAGTGGACCGTGCCCGGGCTGGCGCACGCGCTCACCTTCTGGGGCTTCCTGGTGCTTGCGCTGACCCTGATCGAGGGGTACGGGGCGCTGTTCCAGCGCGACTTCCACATCCCGTGGATCGGCCGGATGGCCTGGCTGGGCTTCGCCGAGGACCTGTTCGTCGTGCTGGTCCTGGTCGGGGTCGTGGTGTTCGCGGTGATCCGGTTGGTGGACCGGCCGGCGGCGTCCGGGCGGCGGTCGCGCTTCTTCGGCTCACATCTCGGTCCCGCGTGGTTCGTACTGTTCATGATCTTCAACGTGTTGTGGAGCCTGCTGCTGTACCGGGGCGCGCAGGTCAACACCGGCAACTTCCCGTTCCCCCGTGGCGCGTTCGCGTCCGAGGCGGTCGCGAAGATGCTCAAGCCCCTGGGGCGCACCGCCAACGACGTGATCGAGACCGCCGGGCTGCTCGTCGCGCTCGGGATCGTGCTGGCGTTCCTGGTGCTCGTCATGCACTCCAAGCACCTGCACATCTTCACCGCACCGTTCAACGTGGCGTTCTCCCGCCGGCCCCTGGCGCTGGGCGCGCTGCTGCCGGTCTACTCCGGCGGCAAGCCGGTGGACTTCGAGGACCCCGGTGAGGACGACAAGATCGGCCGGGGCGCGATCGAGGACTTCAGCTGGAAGGGCCTGCTCGACTTCGCCACGTGTACCGAGTGCGGCCGCTGCCAGTCGCAGTGCCCGGCGTGGAACACCGACAAGCCGCTGTCACCCAAGCTGGTGATCATGGACCTGCGCGACCACGCGCTGGCCAAGGCACCGTACCTGCTGGCGACGGACAAGGACGCGCTGTCCGAGGCGGTCAAGGCGGAGGCGGACCGGCCGCTGGTCGGTGGCTCCGACGTGAACGGCGTCATCCACCCCGACGTCCTGTGGTCCTGTACCACGTGCGGCGCCTGCGTCGAGCAGTGCCCGGTGGACATCGAGCACGTCGACCACATCGTGGACATGCGCCGGTACCAGGTGATGATCGAGAGCGAGTTCCCTCCCGAGGCCGGGGTCATGCTGCGCAACCTCGAGCACTCCGGCGACCCGTGGGGCGTCGGCGCCCGCGGGCGGCTGTCCTGGACCGAGAAGCTGCCCTTCGAGGTACCGGTCGTCGACGGCAGCATCCCCGACGACGTCGAGTACCTGTTCTGGGTCGGCTGCGCCGGCGCGCTGGACAACCGCGGCCAGCGCACCACCAAGGCGGTCGCCGAGCTGCTGCACGAGGCCGGGGTGAAGTTCGCCGTGCTGGGCAGCGGGGAGACCTGCACCGGCGACCCGGCGCGGCGCATCGGCAACGAGTACCTCTTCCAGGAGCTGGCGAAGTCCAACGTGGACACCCTGAACTCGGTGGGCGCGAAGAAGATCGTGGCCACCTGCGCGCACTGCTTCAACACCCTCGCCAACGAGTACCCGCAACTGGGCGGCCACTACGAGGTCGTGCACCACACCCAGCTCCTGGCCCGGCTGGTGGCCGAGCGCCGGCTGGTACCCGTCGTGCCGGTCGACGCGACCGTCACCTACCACGACCCCTGCTACCTCGGGCGGCACAACCGGATCTTCGCGCCGCCCCGCGACATCCTCGGCAGCGTGCCCGGCGCCCGGCTGGCCGAGCTGCCGCGCAACCGGGAACGCTCGTTCTGCTGCGGCGCCGGCGGGGCCCGCATGTGGATGGACGAGACGATCGGTACCCGGATCAACGAGAACCGCACCGACGAGGCGCTGGAACAGAACCCCGACCTGGTGACCGCGGCGTGCCCGTACTGCGTCGTGATGCTCGCCGACGGGGTGGCCATGCGGCAGCAGCAGGGCCACGCACGCGCCGACGTCGAGGTGACCGACGTGGCCGAGGTGTTGCTGCGCTCCGTACGCACACCAGCCGTGGAAACGACCGTACAGAGCGAGCCGGGAGGGCCGCGACCATGACCATGCAAGCAACCACCGGACTCGACGCGCCCACCCTGACCATGATGCTGGACTCGCTGAAGGAGTTCGTCGAGGCGGCCCTGCCGCTCAAGCGCCAGCTCGAACTCGACCACGAAGACGTGTGCCCGGAGGACCTCGTCCGCGCCATGTGCAGTGATGAGCTGGGCGTGCAGCTCGTGTTCATCCCCGAGGCCTACGGCGGGATGGGCGGCGGCGCGTTCGACTCGTACCGCGTCTGCGAGAAGATGGCCCGCATCGACATCGGCGTGGCCACCGCGGTGTTCGCCACCTTCCTCGGCAGCGACCCGGTGCTCGTGGGTGCGACCGAGGAGCAGAAGCTGGACTGGCTCGGCCGAATCGCCGAGCAGGGTGCGGTTTTCGCTTACGGGGCAACGGAACCGGAGGCCGGCAGCGACCTCGGCGCGATGACCACGACGGCGACGCCGGTCCACGGCGGGTACAAAATCAACGGGCGCAAGCAGTGGATCAGCAACGGGTCGATCGCCGACCTGTACACGGTCCTGGCGCTCGCGCCGGGCGGGCCGACCTGGTTCGTGGTGGAGAAGGGTACCCCCGGCTTCAGCTCCGGCAAGCCGGAGGACAAGCACGGGATCCGGCTGTCCAACACCGCCGCGCTCTTCCTCGACGACGTGTTCGTCCCGGCCGAGCACGTGGTGGGGCTGGCCGAGGGGCGCGGGCTGATCGAGGCCCAGCAGGTGTTCGGGTACACCCGGGTGATGGTCGCGGCGTTCGGGCTCGGCGGCGGCTGGGAGGCGCTGGACCGGGCGATTGCCTACTCGACGACCCGGGTGCAGGGCGGCGCGCCGCTGTCGCGCAAGCAGGGGTACACCCACAAGCTGATCGTGCCGCACGCGGTGCGGCTGGAGGTGGCCCGCGCGTTCGTCGAGGAGACCGCCGCGCGCATCGACGCCGGTGAAGGCGAGAACGGCGCGATGAACACCGAGGGCGCGATCGCCAAGTACCTGTCCACCGAGGCCGGCAACGCCGCCGCCGAGGCGGCCATCCAGGCGCACGGCGGGTACGGGTACACCCGCGAATACGTGGTGGAGAAGATCAAGCGGGACGTCCGGATCACGCTCATCTACGAGGGCACCTCGGAGATCCTGGAGATGACCATCGCCCGGGACCGGTGGCAGCAGCACCTCAAGACGCAGGGCGGCTACTACCGCGCCGCCGCGCAGCAGGTCGCGGGGCTCGGGCCGGCCGTCGGTGGCGACCTCGCCGCACTCGCGCTGGAGGGGCTCGCCGCGCTCCTGGAGGCCTGCCGGGTCGGGCGCCTGACCCGCAACCAGCACGTGCTGCTGCGGCTGGGCGAGCTGATCTCGTACGCCGAGGCGGCCGCGGCCATGGCCCGCCGGGCGGCCGCCGCCGGGTCGGGAACGCTGGCGGAGAAGGCCGACAAGCGCTTCAACGCCACCGCCCTCGCCACCATCAGCCGGATCTTCGCCCGGGAGGCCGTGCAGAAGGTCGCCGAGGACGGCGTGCGCTGGGTGGCCGGCGCGCTGCCGCCGGGCGACCCGGCCGTGCCCGGGCTCGCGGGGGCGTTGCGCCTGGACGCGGTCCGGGCCGCGCAGGCCGGGCTGCTCTCCGACATGGACCATCTCGCGGACGTCCTCTACAACCGCACCACCGGGCAGTCCGGCGTAAATCTCGCAGGCGCTGGCCCTGCCCGAACTTCGTGAAGGACTGAGGAACAATGAGCAACTTCGCGCCCGAGCCGATCGCCGTTGTCGGCGTGAGTGCCATCATGCCGGACGCGCCGGACGCGAGCGCCTTCTGGGACAACATTCGCGGCGGTCGCTACTGCATCAGCGACGTGCCACCCGATCGCTGGGATCCCGAGCGGTACTACGACCCCGACCCGCGCGCGCCGTACAAGACGTACTCGCGCATCGGCGGCTGGGTCCGCGAGTTCCCGTGGGACCCGATCGGGTGGCGGCTGCCGGTACCGCCGAGGGTCGCGGACCAGCTCGACGACGGGCAGAAGTGGGCGGTCGCGGGCTCCCGCGAGGCCCTGCTCGACGCGGGGTGGCCCGACTGGGAGGTGGATACGGACCGGGTCGCGGTCATCCTCGGCAACGCGATCGGTGGTGAGAAGCACTACTGGACCAACCTGCACATCGAGTACCCGGAGTACGTGCACGCGCTGCGCTCGGCACCGGCGTTCGCGGCGTTGCCGCCGGACGTGCGGAATGCTCTGCTGGAGCAGGCCCGCGAGCGGTTCTTCGCCGGGTTCCCCGGGGTCACCGAGGACACCATGCCGGGCGAGCTGGCCAACATCCTCGCCGGCCGGGTGGCCAACCTGTTCAACCTCCGCGGACCCAACTTCACCACCGACGCCGCGTGCGCCTCCGGGCTCGCGGCGACCAGTGCGGCGGTACGCGGGTTGCAGGCGCGCGACTACGACGTGGTGGTCACCGGCGGGGTCGACCGCAACATGGGCGTGTCCGCGTTCGTGAAGTTCTGCAAGATCGGTGCCCTGTCGGCGACCGGTACCCGGCCGTTCGACGCCGGGGCCGACGGCTTCGTGATGGGCGAGGGCGCGGCGCTGTTCGTGCTCAAGCGGCTGTCCGACGCCGAGGAGGCCGGCGACCGGATCTACGCGGTCCTGCTGGGCCTCGGCGGCTCCAGCGACGGCAAGGGCAAGGGCATCACCGCGCCGAACCCGATCGGGCAGCGCCTGGCCGTCGAGCGCGCGTGGGTGAACGCCCACATCAACCCCGCCGACGCCGGCTACATCGAGGCGCACGGCACGTCCACCCGGGTCGGCGACGCCACCGAACTGACCAGCCTCAACGAGGTGTTCGCCAAGGCGGGCGCCGCGCCGGGCACGATCGCGCTCGGTTCGGTCAAGTCGAACATCGGCCACCTCAAGGCGGCGGCGGGCACCGGCGGGCTGTTCAAGATGGTGCGGAGCCTGCACGAGAAGGTGCTGGCGCCGAGCCTGCACTTCGATACGCCCAACCCCAACGTGGACTGGGCGGAGACGCCGTTCCGGGTCAACACCGAGCTGCGCGAGTGGCCGGCGCCGCGCAACGGCGGCGCGCGGGCCGGTGGGGTCAGCGCGTTCGGCTTCGGGGGTACCAACTTCCACCTGGTGCTGGAGGAGTACGTGCCGGGCCGGCACCGCCGTGAGGACGCCGCCCGTTCGTTCGCGTCGGCGGCCGTACCGCAGACCGTCGCACCGCCGAAGGCGCCGCTGCGGGGCGCGGCCGTGGTCGGCGGCCGGGACGAGGCCGATGTCGCCGGGCAGCTCGACCGGATCGCGGCGGACGCGCAGGCGGGCAAGGCCGCGCCGCCGGCCTTGCCGGATCCGGCGGTGGCCGACGCCCCGATCCGCGTGGCCATCGACTACGGCGACGCCGCCGAGCTGGCCGCGAAGGCGGGCAAGGCCGCCGGCGCGCTGCGCGCGGCCAACCCGGCGGTGTGGCGCATGCTGCGCGCGCAGGGCGTGTTCCTCGGCCGCGGCCCGGCGCCCAAGGTGGCGTTCCTGTACACCGGGCAGGGCTCGCAGTACGTGAACATGCTGCGCGGCCTGCGCCAGGCCGAGCCGATGGTCGACCGCGCGTTCGTCGAGGCCGACCGCATCATGAAGCCGTTGCTGGAGCGCCCGCTGTCGTCGTACATCTTCGTCGACAGCGCGGACGAGGCGGCGGTGCAGCGGGCCGAGCAGCACCTGATGCAGACCGAGATCACCCAGCCGGCGGTGCTGACCGCCGACCTCGCGCTGACCGAGTTGCTCGCCGCGTACGGCGTCGAGCCGGACATGGTGATGGGGCACAGCCTCGGCGAGTACGGCGCCCTGGTCGCCGCCGGCGCGCTGGACTTCGACGCCGCGCTGGAGGCGGTCAGCGCACGGGGTCGCGAGATGGCGCACCTGGCCATCGAGGACAACGGCGCGATGGCCGCGGTTTTCGGCCCGCTGGAGGAGATCCAGCGGATCATCGACGGCGTCGACGGGTACGTCGTCACCGCCAACATCAACAGCACCGGCCAGGCCGTCGTGGGCGGGGCGACCGCCGCGGTGGAGCAGGCCGTGGCGGCGTTGCAGGCGGCCGGGATGAACGCCCGGCGGATCCCGGTCAGCCACGCCTTCCACACCTCGATCGTGGCACCGATCAGCGCTCCGCTGGTGGAGTCGTTGCGGCGCCTGGAGATCCGGCCGCCGGTCCGCCCGATCGTGTCCAACGTGACCGGTCAGTTCTACCCGCCCGGCGCGACCGTCGAGACGGTCCTGGAGCTGCTGGGCCGCCAGGTCGCCTCGCCGGTGCAGTTCGTCGGCGGGCTGCGCACGCTCTACGACGCGGGTGCCCGGGTCTTCGTGGAAGTAGGCCCGAAGAAGGCGTTGCACGGCTTCGTCGAGGACGTGCTCGGCACCACGCACGACGACGTGCTCGCGCTGTTCACCAACCACCCGAAGCTCGCCGACGAGGTGGCGTTCAACCAGGCGCTGTGCGGGCTGTACGCGGCCGGCCTCGGCTTCCCGCCGGCGCGCCGGGCGGCCGAGCCGGTGCCCACCGCGCCGGCCCCGGCCGCCGCGGCCCCGCTCGCCGCGCCGGCGGCCCGTCCGCCCGCGGCGGAGCCGGTGCCGGCCGCCCACGCGCCCGCTCCCACCGTCACGGCCGATGTGAGGACTCCCATGCCCGACGACCGGTACTCCGAACTCGGCCGGCTCTTCGCCGGTGTGCTGGAACAAGGCCTGCGCGTGTACCAGGGCGGGGCGGCCGGGCCGTCCCCGGCACTCCCGCCCACCTCCACCGAGCCGGTCGTCGTCACCGGCGCGGCGCTGGGCCTGCCCGGTGTCGAGCGGGTGTTCGACGACGAGAACGTGGCCCGGATCCTCGCCGGGGAGCAGTTCATCGACACCATCCCGCGCCGGTTCCGGCGGGCGATGGTCGACCACCACATCACCCGCCTGGTGAAGCGGGAGTCCGGCGACCCGACGTTCGAGACCATCGACCGCGAGGCCGACGTGATCAAGCTCGCCGGGCGGCACGCGCCCTTCGACGTGGTGGCCGAGTTCGGCGTGGACGCGGCCCGGGACGAGGCGCTCGACGTGGGTACCCGGCTGGCGATCGGGGCGGGCTTCGACGCGCTGCGCGACGCCGGTGTCCCGCTTGTCATGCGGTACAAGACGACGACGCTGGGCACCAGCCTGCCCGACCGCTGGGGGCTGCCCGAGTCGATGCGCGACGACACCGGCGTCATCTTCGCCTCCGCGTTCCCCGCCTACGACAACTTCGCCCAGGACCTGGAGCGGTACTTCACCGACCGGGGCCGGCGCGAGCAACTCCTTGCGCTGGAGGCGATCCGAGCCCGGATGCGCGGCGACGAGGCCGCGCTGCCCGAGGTCGACCGGCGCATCGCCGACCTGCGGCGGCTGCTGGCGGCCGAGCTCTACACCTTCGACCGCCGGTTCCTGTTCCGGATCCTGTCCATGGGCCACTCGCAGTTCGCCGAGATCATCGGCGCGCGCGGCCCCAACACCCAGCTCAACGCGGCCTGCGCCAGCACCACCCAGGCGATCTGCGTGGCCGAGGACTGGATCCGGGTCGGCCGTTGCCGGCGGGTCGTCATCGTGTCCTCCGACGACGCCACGTCCGACCACCTGTTGCCGTGGCTGGGTTCGGGCTTCCTCGCCTCCGGCGCGGCGGCCACCGACGACGTCGTCGAGGACGCGGCGACGCCGTTCGACCGGCGCCGCCATGGGATGATCGTCGGCATGGGCGCGGCCGCCATCGTGGTCGAGTCCGCCGACGCCGCCCGGGAACGCGGCATCCAGCCGATCTGCGAGGTGCTCGGGGCGGTCACCGCGAACAGCGCCTACCACGGCACCCGGCTCGATGTGGACCACATCGGCCAGGTGATGGAGACCCTGGTACGGCAGGCCGAGGCGCGTGGCGTCAGCCGGCACGCGATCGCGGGTGAGACCGTGTTCGTGTCGCACGAGACCTACACGCCGGCCCGGGGCGGCAGCGCGGCCGCTGAGATCAACGCGCTGCGCCGGGTCTTCGGTGCCGGCGCCGACTCGGTGGTCATCACCAACACCAAGGGGTTCACCGGGCACGCGATGGGCGCCGGCATCGAGGACGTTGTCGGCATCAAGGCGCTGGAGACCGGGATCGTGCCGCCGGTACCCAACTACCGGGAGCCCGACCCCGAGTTGGGCAAGCTGAACCTGTCGACCGGCGGGGCCTACCCGGTGCGGTACGCGCTGCGGCTGGCGGCCGGGTTCGGCTCGCAGATCGCCATGGCGTTGCTGCGCTGGACACCGGTGCCGGACGGGCGGCGGCGGGCGCCGAGCGAGCTTGGGTTCGCCTACCGGGTCATCGACCCGGCGGCGTGGCAACGGTGGCTGGACGAGACGGGCGGCCGGCCCGGTGCGCGGCTCGAAGTGACGCAGCGCCGGTTGCGCATCGTCGACGGTGGCGCGCCGGCGGCACCGGCGGTCGTGCCGGCACCGGCGGTCGTGCCGGCCCCGGTCGCCGCTCCGGTCCCCGTGGCGGCACCGGTTCCCGCGCCGGCTCCCGTGGCGACCCCGGCGCCGGTCGCGCCGGCCCCGGTCACGCCGGTGCCGGCCCCGGTCGCGCCACCGCCGGCCCCGGTCGCGCCGGCACCGGTTCCCGCTGCCGTGCCGGCCGACGAGGTGACCGGTGCGGTGGTGGAGATCGTGTCCGGGCTCACCGGGTACCCGCCGGAGTTGCTGGACGTGGACCTGGATCTGGAAGCGGATCTGGGTGTGGACACGGTCAAGCAGGCGGAGGTGTTCGCCGCCGTGCGGGAGCGGTTCGACGTGCCGCGCGATGAGAACCTGCGGTTGCGGGACTTCCCGACGCTGACCCATGTGATCGGCTGGATCCGCGACAAGACCGGCATCCAGGTGCCGGGCGCGGCACCGGTGGCGGCACCGGCCGCACCGGCCCAGCCGGCCCCGGCCGCCGCGCCGGCCGACGAGGTGACCGGTGCGGTGGTGGAGATCGTGTCCGGGCTCACCGGGTACCCGCCGGAGTTGCTCGACGTGGACCTGGACCTGGAAGCGGACCTCGGGGTCGACACGGTCAAGCAGGCCGAGGTGTTCGCCGCCGTGCGGGAGCGGTTCGACGTGCCGCGCGACGAGAACCTGCGGTTGCGGGACTTCCCGACGCTGACCCATGTGATCGGCTGGATCCGCGACAAGACCGGCATCCAGGCCGGCGCGCAGCCCGCCGCCGAGGCGGCGGGCGAGGCGGCCACCCGGCCGGCCGCGCCGGCGGAACGGGGCGTGCACGCCGTGGCGAGCGTGGCCGGCGACCTCGCCGCCACCGACCGGATCCCGCGCCGGATCCCGGTCAGTGCGCTGCGGCCCGACCTCTCGCTGTGCGCCCCGACCGGGGTGAGCCTCACGGCCGGTACGCGCGTCGTGGTCCTGCCCGACGAGGGTGGCGTCGGCGAGGCGCTCATCGCCCGCCTGCACAAGCTCGGCGTCGAGGTGGTGACGCTCGAACCGGGCATCGACGGCGCTGGCATCGTGCAACGCCTCGGCGACACCGAGATCCACGGCGTCTACTGGCTGCCCGCGCTCGACGACGAGGGCCCGCTCGAGTCGCTCGATCTCGCCGGCTGGCGGGAGGCGTTGCGGCGGCGCGTCGGCACGCTCTACACCACGATGCGCCACCTCTACGCACAGCACCCCTTCCTGGTGAGCGGTACCCGCCTGGGCGGCCGGCACGGCTACGACGACGCGGGCGCGACCTACCCGCTCGGCGGCGCGGTGACCGGCTTCACCAAGGCCTACCGCAAGGAGCAGCCCGAGGTGCTCGTCAAGGCGGTGGACTTCGTGCCCAGCCGTAAGACCGCGGCCCTGGCCGAGCTGCTCGTCGAGGAGACCCTGCGGGACCCCGGCTGCGTCGAGGTCGGCTACGCCGACGGGCACCGGTGGGGCGTCGCGCTGGCCGAGCAGCCGTTCGGCGACGGGACCGGTGGGCTGGACCTCAACCAGGACACCACGTTCCTGGTCACCGGGGCGGCCGGCAGCATCGTCTCGGCCATCACGGCCGACCTCGCCGCCGCCTCGCACGGCACGTTCCACCTGCTCGACCTGACCCCGACCCCGGACCCGGCCGACCCGGACCTGCGTCGCTACGTCGAGGACCGCGACGGGTTCAAGCTCGACCTGGCCGCCCGGCTGCGGGACAAGGGCGAGCGGCCGACCCCGGTGCTCATCGAGAAGGAACTGGCCCGGTACGAGCGGCTGCACGCCGCGCTGACCGCGGTACAGGCCGTCGAGGACGCCGGCGGCTCGGCGCACTACCACTGCGTCGACCTGACCGACCCCATCGCGGTCGAGAAGACCATGGCGGAGGTACGGGACACCAGCGGCCGGATCGACGTGCTGCTGCACGCCGCCGGGCTGGAGATCAGCCACGCGCTGCCCGACAAGGAGCCGCGCGAGTTCGAGCTGGTGTTCGGGGTCAAGTCGGACGGCTGGTTCAACGTGCTGCACGCGGCCGGCGACCTGCCGATCGGCGCCACGGTCGTGTTCAGCTCGGTGGCCGGCCGGTTCGGCAACGTGGGCCAGACCGACTACAGCTCGGCCAACGACCTGCTGTGCAAGATGACCAGCGGCTTCCGCCGGACCCGGCCGGCCAGCCGCGCGATCGCGCTGGACTGGACGGCGTGGGGCGGCATCGGGATGGCCACCCGTGGCTCGATCCCGAAGATCATGGAGGCGGCCGGTGTCGAGATGCTGCCGCCCGAGGCCGGCATCGCCTGGATCCGCCGGGAACTGACCAGCGGCGGGTACCGGGGCGAGGTCGTGGTCGCCGGGGCGCTGGGCCAGATGGCCATGGAGTACCACCCCCGGGGTGGCCTGGCCGAGGGCGCGTTGCCGGACCGGGGCGGGCCGATGACCGGCGAGGTGATCACAAGTGTCCACAATGGACTGACGGTGCGGGTCACGCTGGACCCGGCCACGCAGCCGTTCCTCAACGACCACCGCATCGACGGTACGCCGGTGCTGCCCGGGGTGATGGGCATCGAGGCGTTCGCCGAGGCGGCCCGGCTGCTCGTCCCCGACTGGCACGTGGCCGCGGTGGAGAACGTGGACTTCCTCGCTCCGGTGAAGTTCTACCGGGACGAGCCGCGCACCCTCACGGTCACCGCGCTGGTCCGGCCGGACGGCGAGGACCTCGTCGCCGACTGCGCGCTGAGCGCGGAACGGACCCTGCCGGGCGCGGACAGTCCACAACGGACGGTGCACTTCACCGGGGCGGTACGCCTGACCAAGCAGGCACCCGAACCGGAGACCGAGGCGGTACCCGCCCCGGGCGGGGCGAGCCTGAGCCCGGCCGAGGTCTACCGGATGTACTTCCACGGTCCGGCGTACCAGGTGGTCGCCTCCGCCTGGCGCGACGGGGACGGCGCCGCCGCCCGGTTCGCCGCCGACCTGCCCGCCAACGCGGCCGAGCCGACGGTGGCCGGACCCCGCCTGATCGAGCTGTGCTTCCAGACCGCCGGACTGTGGGAGGCGGGAACGCAGGCGCGGCTGGCCCTGCCGCTGCACGTGGGGCGGGCCCGGGTGCTCACCGACCCGGTCGAGAGCGGTGACGTGGTCGCGGTCGCCCACCCGACCGGTGACGGGTTCGGCGCCGCGGTCGTCGACGGCTCCGGCCGGGTGCTCGTCCGGCTGGACGACTACCGCACCGTGCCGCTGCCACAGCCGCTGGACGGCGACGTGCACGCGCCGATCAAGTCCGTCATGGACAGCTGAGGGGGACGAGCCCGATGACCGAGATCCGCCGACTGGCCATCGTCAATCGGGGGGAGCCGGCCATGCGCGCGCTGACCGCGGTGGCCGAGCTGAACGGATCGGGGGAGGGTATGCCGATCACCACGATCGTCGTGCACACCGACCCGGACGCGGAGTCGTGGTGCGTCCGGGAGGCCGACGAGGCGATCAACCTCGGGCCGGCCACGTACGTGGACCCGGCCGACGGGCACCGCAAGTCGCGGTACCTCGACGAGCCGTACGTCATCGACCTGCTGCGCGAGGCGAACGTCGACGCCGTCTGGGTCGGCTGGGGCTTCGTCGCCGAGCACGCGTCGTTCGCGGAGCGCTGCGAGAAGGCCGGGATCGTGTTCGTGGGGCCGGACAGCTCGACCATCCGGCTGCTCGGGGACAAGGTGGCCGCCAAGCGGATGGCCGAGAGCGCGCGGGTACCGGTCGTACCGTGGAGCGGGGGACCGCTCGACGACCTCGCGGCGGCACAGGCCCACGCCGAGCGGATCGGGTACCCGGTGGTGCTCAAGGCCGCGGCGGGCGGTGGCGGGCGGGGCATCCGCCTGGTGACCGAGCCGGGTGAGCTGGCCGGCGCGTTCACCGGCGCCCGCGGCGAAGCCGAGCTGGCCTTCGGTGACCCGACCGTCTTCCTGGAACAGCTCATCCCGGCCGCGCGGCACGTCGAGGTACAGATCATCGCCGACGGGTCCGGCGCCACCTGGGCGGTAGGCGTGCGCGACTGCACCATCCAGCGCCGGCACCAGAAGGTCATCGAGGAGTCGGCGTCGACCGTGCTCGACGCCGACACCGAACAGGCCATCCGCGACGCGGCGGTGCGGCTGATGGCGGCCGCCGGGTACCGCGGCGCGGGTACCGTCGAGTTCCTCGTCGACCCCGACACCCGGCGGTACCACTTCCTGGAGGTCAACACCCGGCTGCAGGTCGAGCACCCGGTGACCGAGGCGACCACCGGGCTCGACCTGGTGAAGCTGCAGCTGCACGTGGCCGCCGGCGGCCGGCTGGACGGGGAGCCGCCGCTGGTGCGCGGGCATTGCATCGAGGCGCGGCTGTGCGCGGAGGACCCCGAGGAGGGGTTCGTCCCGGCGCCCGGCCGGCTGGCGGTGTTCACCGCCCCGACCGGTACCGGTATCCGGGTGGACACCGGGGTCCGCGAGGGCGACGTCATCTCGCCCGAGTTCGACTCGATGATCGCGAAGATCATCGCGTACGGCCGGGACCGCGCCGAGGCGCTGACCCGGCTGCGCCGGGCGCTGGCCCAGACCACGGTGGTGGTCGAGGGCGGCACCACGAACCGCTCGTTCCTGCTTGCCCTGCTGCACCGTCCCGAGGTGCGCGACGGGGAGTTCGACAACCACTGGCTGGACCGCGTGACCGCGGTCGACGGTCACCTGCCGGCACCCGACCCGGTCGCGCTGCTCGTGGCGGCTACCCAGGCCTACGAGGCCGACGCCGACGCGGACCGCGTCGCCTTCCACGCGCAGGCCCAGCGCGGCCGGCCCGAGACGCCGGTCGAGGTCGGTCACGGCTGCGCGTTGCGCTACCGGGGCGTGCGGTACGCGCTGCGGGTCTTCCGCACCGGGCCGCACACCTACCGGGTCGACGCCGGCGGCGTGCTCGCCGACATCGCCGTCACCGCGGTCAACGGGTACGAGCGCTGGGTCGTCGTGGGCGGCCAGCGGCACCGGATCGTGTCGGTGGCCGACGGGCCGGTCTTCCGGGTCGACGTGGACGGCGCGGCGCACACCGTCGCGCGCGACGACGGCGGCGTGGTGCGCTGCGGCTGGCCGGCCTTCGTGGTCTCGGTCCTCGTGGCGCCCGGCACCGAGGTCGTCGAGGGTGACCCGCTGGTCGTGCTGGAGAGCATGAAGATGGAGGCCACCGTCGCCGCGCCGTACGGCGGGGTGGTGGGCAGCGTCGAGGTCGCCGCGAACGCCCAGGTCGACGCGGGCGCACCGCTGCTGCGCATCCGTGCCACCGCGGCCGGCCGGGCGACCGACACCACGAAGGTACCGGTCGACCTGCGCGGGCTGATCGCGCCCGAACCGGCCGGCATGGCGCCGTGCCAGCGGGTGTACGGCGCGCTGAACAACTACCTGCTCGGCTACGACCTCGACCCGGCGACGGTGCGCGGGCTGCTGACCCGCCAGCGCCGGCTCGGCGAGGTGTCCCCGCCGGCCGACCCCGGGCTGCTGTCCTGTGAGGACTCGTTGCTCGACCTGTTCGCCGACGTCGGCTCCCTGTACCGGCCGCGGACCGAGGACGAGGAGGCCGAGCAGGGCGGCGCCCCGCAGGAGTACCTGCTGTCCTACCTGCAATGGCTGGACGCCGACCGGGCCGGCCTGCCCGACCACTACCGGGAGCGGGTGGAGACCGCCCTGCGCCGCTACGACGTGCCGGACCTGTCGCGCACCCCGGCCTTGGAGGACGCGGTTGTCTGGATGTTCCGGTCGTTCAGCCGGGTCCGGGAGCTGGTCTCGGTCATCACCGGGATCCTGGAACGCCGGATGCGCCACCGGGAAGAGCTCGCGCCGGCCACCGCCGAGGCGGCCGCCGACGTGCGGGCCCGCCTGGACCGGCTGGCCACCGCGGCGCAGGGTCGCCACCAGGTGGTCGCCGACCTCGCCCGCGACGTGCGGTTCCGGTACCTGGACGAGCCGCTGCTCGACGCGGTCATCCAGGCCGAGTACTCCACTGTGGACGCTGAGCTGGCCGCGTTGCGCGCCGACCCGGCGGGTCCCGACCGCGAGGCGCACGTGGCCCGGCTGGTGCGGTCGCCGCAGCCGATCCGCGGCCACCTCCTGCGGCACTGGCTCGACGCCGAGGACCGGGGCTTCCGCGAGGTGTTGCTGGAGGTCTACACCCGGCGCTACTACCGGATCCGCCGGCTCGGCGCGCTCACGTTCACCGAGCAGGCCGGGCAGAGCCTCGCCACGACCAGGTACGACCTGGACGGCAAGCCGATCCAACTGGTCACCGCGTTCGCGCCGCTGGCCGCCCTGCCGGACCTGTCCCGTGCGGTGGCGGCGCAGCTCGGGTCCGCCGACCCGGACCGCAAGGTCGTGGTCGACGTGCTGATGTGGCGAGCCGGGGCGAAGACCGACATCGACACCCTCGCCAGTGACGCGGCGGAGCTGCTCAGGTTGAGCGAGTTCGGCCGTCCACTGTGGAGGCTCGACCTCACGGTCACGAGCACCGAGGGCCGGGGCGCCGAGCACCTGCGCACCCAGCACCTCACCTTCCGCCAACCCGACCGGGGCCCGTTCGTCGAGGACCAGCTCTACCGCAACCTGCACCCGATGCTCGGCAAGCGGCTGGACCTGTGGCGGCTGGCCAACTTCGCGCTGGACCGGCTGCCGTCGGCGGAGGACGTGTACCTCTTCCGCGGCGTGGCGCACGACAACCCGGCCGACCACCGGCTCTTCGCACTCGCCGAGGTCCGTGACCTCACGCCGGCGGTGGACGCCGCCGGTACCGTCACCTATCCCCGGCTGGAGCTGATGGGCCAGCTCGCGCTGTCCGCGATGCGGCGGGCGCTGAGCCAGTTCCCCGAGCGCGACCGGCCGGCGGCCAACCGCATCGTCCTGTACATCCGTCCACCGTGGACCGTTCCGCGGCCGCAGTGGCCGGAGATGGCCCGCTCGTTCGCTCCCCTCGCGGTCGGCGTGGGCCTGGAGAAGGTCGTGCTGCGGGTCAGCGTGCCGAACGGCGCGGGGCTGCGGGAGACCGTGCTGCACATCGAGGGCCTGGGCCGGCACGGGGTCACCGTGCACGAACGGCCGCCGCGGCAGGACGCGGTCCGCCCGCTGACCGCGTACCGGCAGAAGGTGCTGCGGGCCCAGCGGTTCGGCGCGCCGTACCCGTACGAGATCGTGCGGATGCTCGCCCCGCCGGCCAGGGTCATCGGGCGCTTCCCGGCCGGGAACTTCGTCGAGCACGACCTCGACGAGACCGGCGCGCTGGTACCGGTGGACCGGCCGCCGGGACGCAACACCGCCAACATCGTGGTCGGCCTGCTGACCAACCACACCGCCAAGGTGCCCGACGGCATGACCCGGGTGGCGCTGCTCGGCGACCCGACCCGAGGCCTGGGCAACCTCGCCGAGCCGGAGTGCCGGCGCATCATGGCGGGCGTGGACCTCGCCGAGCGGATGGGCGTACCGGTCGAGTGGTTCGCGCTGTCCTCCGGTGCCCGCATCGCCATGGACAGTGGCACCGAGAACATGGACTGGATCTCCGCGGTGCTGCGCCGGCTCATCGAGTTCACCCAGGCCGGCGGTGAGGTCAACATCATCGTGACCGGGGTCAACGTCGGCGCCCAGCCGTACTGGAACGCCGAGGCGACGATGCTCATGCACACCAAGGGCATCCTCGTCATGACGCCCAAGAGCGCCATGGTGCTCACCGGCAAGCAGGCGCTGGACTTCTCCGGCGGGGTGTCGGCCGAGGACAACTTCGGCATCGGCGGCTTCGACCGGGTGATGGGGCCCAACGGCCAGGGGCAGTACTGGGCGCCGACCCTGGAGGACGCCTGCGAGATCCTGCTGCGCCACTACGACCACGCGTACCTGGTCCCCGGCGAGCGCTACCCGCGCCGGTCGGCCACGACCGACCCGGTCGACCGCGACGTGCGCCGGTCGCCGCACCCGGACGACGGCGGGGACCTGCGCACCGTCGGCGACGTGTTCTCCGCCGAGCACAACCGGGACCGCAAGAAGCCGTTCGACATTCGGGCGGTGCTGCGGTCGGTGACCGACGCGGACTCGGTACCGCTGGAGCGCTGGGCGCAGTGGCGCAGCGCGGACACGGCCGTGGTGTGGGACGCGCACATCGGCGGGATCCCGGTCTGCCTGCTCGGTCTGGAGTCCAAGACGCTGCCCCGGCGGGGCTTCGTCCCGGCCGACGGCCCGCCGTCGTGGACCTCCGGCACGCTGTTCCCGCAGTCCTCGCGCAAGGTGGCCCGCGCCATCAACGCGGCCAACGGCAACCGGCCACTCGTGGCGCTGGCCAACCTGTCCGGGTTCGACGGGTCACCGGAGTCGATGCGCCGCTGGCAACTGGAGTACGGCGCGGAGATCGGGCGGGCGGTCACCAACTTCCGGGGACCGATCGTGTTCGTGGTCATCTCGCGGTACCACGGTGGTGCGTTCGTGGTCTTCTCCAAGCGGCTCAACGAACGGATGGAGATCGCCGCGGTGGAGGGCTCGTTCGCCTCCGTCATCGGCGGTGCCCCGGCGGCCGCGACGGTGTTCGGGCGGGAGGTGAAGTCGCGCACCGAGCAGGATCCCCGCATCCGGGAGCTGCAGGAGCAGTTGCGCGGGGTGGGCGCGGACGACGCCGGGCTGCGGGCCCGCCTCGCCGAGCTGACCACTCAGGTACGGGCGGAGAAGCTCGGGGCGGTCGCCGACGAGTTCGACGCCGTGCACAGCATCCAGCGGGCCCTGGCCGTCGGGTCGGTCGACCGCATCATCGCCGCCAAGGACCTGCGGCCCTACGTGATCGACGCACTGGAGCGCGGCATGGCCCGCGAGGTCACCGCGCCGGTCCATGCCGAGGCGGGCTGAGCCAGGAGTGCCCGGGCACCGCCGTCGCCAGTACCCCCGGGTCCTCCAGGGAGACCGGCGGCGGCCCGGGCATCGCGCTCGCCACGGTGAGCACGAACCGGCCGTCGCGGCGCCACCAGCCGGACAGCGTCCGGCCGCCGGCGACGTCGACGCGTAGGGGTGCCCAGCCCGGTGACCGTCCATCGTGGACGGTCACCACGACGTCCCGGCTGTCCCGCCGCAGCCCGGTGCGCAGCACCTTCAGCGCGCTCTCCTTGGCCGACCACAGCAGGTTGGCCGCCGCGTGCGGTTCCGGGTGCCCGGCGACGTAGACCTGCTCGGCCGCGGTCAGGTAGTCCCGCACGAACGCCGGGCTGCGCGGCTCCACCAGCTCCAGGTCGCACCCGACCGGCACGTCGGCGACGAGGCACACCGCCCATCCCGCCCGGTCGGTGATCGACACCTCCAGCCCGGCCGGCGCCCCGTCGACGTGGACGTACGGCGCTCCGCTGGCCTGGTTGCCCACCTCGATGCGGGCCAGCCCGGCCGGGTCGGTCGGCAGCCGGGCGACCGCCGCGACCGCGTGCTTGGCGGTGAACCGGCGCAGCAGGTACTCGGTGCGGCGCTTCGGGTAGTGCAGGCCGGCGGCGCGCTCGGCCTCGGCGGGCGTGAGCCAGCCCGGGTCGGCCGGAAGGGCCTGCTCGTCGCGCGCCAGCCAGCGCATGTCGACCACCTCAGCCGGATTCTGGCACGCGGAGGCGGACCAGCGGCGATCACCGGGCCGATCGGGGTCCCGGAGGGTAACCAACGGCCCTACTGGCGCACATCCGGCCCTGGTGTGCTTGCGGGTACCGGGACCGGAGGTGCGTCATGACTGTTCTTGTGGCATACGGAACGACGAACGGCTCGACCGGCGAGATCGCCCGGTGGATCGGCGACGAGCTGCGCGGCTGCGGGCTGGACGTCGAGGTGTGGCCGGCGGCGCAGGTATACGACGTGAACAGGTACGAAGCGGTCATACTCGGCGGTGCGATGTACATGTTCGGCTGGCACCGCGACGCCCGGCAGTTCGCCCACCGGTTCGCCGGGGCGCTGGCCCGCCGGCCGGTGTGGCTGTTCAGCAGCGGGCCGCTGGACGACTCGGCAGACCAGCTGCCGCTGCCGCCGATCCCGCAGGCGGACGCGGTCATGCGGGTGGTGCACGCGCGCGGGCACGTCACCTTCGGCGGCCGGTTGAGCGAGGACGCCCGCGGGTGGCTGGGCTTCGTGGCGCACCGGATGGCTGATGAGGGTCGCGGTGGTGACTTCCGCAACCCGCTACGGGTACGCGCGTGGGCGCACAAGGTCGCCGAGGAGATCAAGGAGTCGGTACCGGTGCCCGTCGGCTCCCGGCCCGGCTGGCGCTGACCGCCTCCTCGCCCGCGTGTCGGGGTGGCGCGCTCCGCGCGCGCTCAGCCCTCGCCGATCAGTCCGTCGACGAGGTCCCGCGGAAGCCCGTGGGTGTCGTGGAGGTCGTCGTAGTCCCGCTCGGTCAGCGGCCCGCGGGACAGGCGCCGGGACACCACGCGTCGCCCGCGCCGCAACAGCTCCATGAAGCGCCGCTCCTCCTCGCACAGGACGCCGCGCACCCGTTCCCCGTCGACCGGGAGGTTGAAGTGGTCCAGGGTATGCCGGACCGGTCCGTCCGGTAGGTCGGACAGCGTACGGGACGGGTCGTCGCGCCACAGGGTCGTGAGGACCCGGCGGATCAGCCGGCGCAGCACGTAGCCGCGCCCGGTGCTCGACGGCCGTACCCGGTCGCCGATGACCACGATGGACGAGCGCAGGTGGTCGCAGACGAGGCGGGTGGTGAGCCGGTCGAGCCGCCACAGCGTCGGCACGGTGGACATCCACGGCTGGAACACGTCGCACTCGTACACGGAATCCTTGTCCTGCAAGACGGTCAGCAACCGCTCCAGACCCAACCCGGTGTCGACACCGGGCTGTACCAACGGTTGCAGGCTGCCGTCGTCGTGACGCCGGTACCGCATCATCACGTGGTTCCATATTTCCACCCATCGGGGATCGGTGCCCGGCGTGCCCACCGGCGGGGTGTGGCCGGTCCAGACGAAGATCTCCGAGTCCGGGCCGCACGGACCGGTCGGGCCGTTGGACCACCAGTTCTCCTCGCGGGTCAGCTCCACCGGGACGCCCAGCTCGGTCCAGGTGTGCAGGGATCCGGTATCGGGCCCGACCCGGTCGTCACCGCCGAACACGGTGACATGCATCCGGTCGGTACCGATGCCGAAGCCGTCGCGCAGCAGCTCGAACCCCCAGCGCAGGCTCTGCGGCCCGGGGTAGTCGCCGAGCGACCACGACCCCAGCATCTCGAATACGGTCAGGTGGGTCCGGTCGCCCACCTCGTCGAGATCGGTGGTCCGCAGGCAGCGCTGGAGGTTGACCAGCCGGCGGCCCAGCGGATGGGGGCGGCCCTCCAGGTACGGGGTGAGCGGGTACATCCCGGACGTGGTGAACAGCACCGGATCGCCGGGCGGCGGGATGAGCGAGTTCCCGGTGATGAGCCGGTGGCCGCGCTCGCGGTAGAAGTCGAGGAAGGTACGGATGGTCTGGTCGGTGTTCATGGTGGTGGCCTTACCGGGACGTGGTGGCCGGAAGGGTCCGCCCGGTGGGCAGGCGCGAAGGCTCAGATACCGCACCGGCGGGCCGTTTCCGGCCGCCGGTGGAAGGGAGGGATCAGGCAGCGGCGACCGGCGAGCGGGCAGCTCGCGCGGTCGCGGTGCGGATCTCCATACGGTCAACGGTACCCGGGCACCGGGCCCCGGCGCTCGGCCGTTTCCGGGCGTGCTCAGCGGGGCGGGGCGCTCCGCGCGCCTGGCTGTTTCCGGGCACGCTCAACCGCGCGGCACCGGGCATGATTGTGATTCTCGCGTGAGCAACGACGCCATGCCACAGTCTCACCGTGAAATGGTTGCGTGCCCCCTCGCTTGGGGTCAGGCTCGCTCTACGGGCACGGGCACGGGCACGGGCACGGGCGCTCGGCCGCTCGGCCGCCGACCAGACCCGGGTGCCCGCGCTCCGCCCACAACCCTGAGGGAGGTCCCGCCATGGTGCTCGCATCGGTTGTCAGCGCCTCAACCGCTTCCCGGCGCAGTTGGCCGCGCTGCGGTACCGATGAGCCAGCCTCCGTCGTCCACAGTAGACAGACCGTTGTTGACTCCCTTGTCGGAACGTCGGGCGCCGGATGTCCAGCACCGGAGGTTCCGATGAGCGCGCACCCGTCCTGGTGCTCCCCCGCCCGATGTACCGCACTGGATCAGGGCGGTGCGCATCGGGGTCAGCCGGTCGTCGTCGAAGGGATCCTCTTAAGCCTGTATGCCGATGCGGCGGCACCAGGCATAGCCAAGGTGGAAATTCGGGCCGGTACGGGCGTCCTGGCGGCGTATACCGCGTACGCGGTCGGTAGAACCCTTGTGTCATTGGCAAGGCGGGCCAACGGGAACGCGACATGAGCGAGCGGTTGACCGACCGGTGCCGCTGGTGCGGCTCGCCAGTGGAATGGGACAGCTACCTGCGAGGGTGGCGATCCATGGTGGACGGTAGCTGGAAGTGTGGAGATCTTGATCTCTGGCACGCGGTCAACAGCTACTCAGGAGAGGGATCCGGTAGCGCTCGCCGGCTTCGGACGTCAGACCCTGACCGGATCCCGCCAGCCCGCCCGGCAACGCCGATAGCGCGAATGGATCGGGCTCAGCCGCGCGGCACCTTGAGCGAGGCGGCGAGCTTCGTGATGGCCGCCGAGGCGGTGGTGAACGGGGTGCCGTGGCGCTGCACGGTGAGGACGACGACGATCGCCCGGTCACCGGCGCCCACGGTGCCGGTGGTGTGCAGCACCTCGCCGGCCCAGTCGACCGCGGAGGCGGCCAGGACCGTGCGCCCGTCCGGTGCCGGCGCGGCCGGGTCCGGTGCCGGCGGCAGGGTGGTCGCGGCGCTCTCGACGCAGCGGGTGGGCGGCTTGCCACCGAACTCGTACCAGCCCTGCTTCACCGCGTACGGCCGGCCGAACGCGCTCGGGATGCCGAACGACTGGTCGAAGCCGTCGGTGCCGCACCGGGTCGACTGGCGCAGGTCGCCCATGATGTGCTCCCGCACGGGGGCGGGCGCCGCGTCGAGCAGGTACCGGTAGATCCGCACCAGGTCCGCGGCGCTGAGCGCGGTCGAGCCCCAGCCGCGCCGCTCGGGCGGCGGTGGGGTGGTGTCCTTGAGGCCCAGCCGCCCGACCATCCGGGTTACCACCGCACCAGCGCCATCGAGGTTCCAGAAGTATGATGCGGCGTTGTCGTCGCTGCTGCGCAGCATGAGGTCGAACCGGGCCTGGTCGGCCGCCGGGATGGCGTACTGCGGGCCCCGGTTCCACAGGTAGTCCAGCGCGATCAGCAGCTTCACCAATGACGCCGAACGGAACCGCATGGTGACGTTGCGCTGGTCGGTGAACGTACCGGCCTGCCGGTCGAACACGGCGATACCCACGGTCACTCCCTGGGGTACCGCCTGTGATGGGCTCGCGGACGCGGACGGCGACGGTGATGGCGCGGGCGCGGCCGATGACGGTGCAGGTGGCGGTGGCGCCGCCGCCGGCGGCGCGACGAACCGGGCGGTCGGGCCGCCACAGCCGGCCGCCAGGCTGGCCACGGCCACGGCCACCAGGGCGACCACGCCTCTCGGGACGGGCATCGGCCCATCCTCGCATCCCCCGGCGGGGCCCGTGCACTTCCCGGCACGCGGACCGAGATATTGACGGCTGCCGACCCATGCCCCTAGCTTGCGTATCAGTTAAGGCTCTTAACGGTAGAGGTGGGTGCCGTGCGACGACGTACCTGGATCAGCATCGTGTCGGTCGCCGCCGGCGCGATCGCGCTCACCGGCGCGAACCTCACCCAGGCCTACGCGGCACCGGCCGGCGGGCTGCCGACGTGCAAGCACTTCAGCGACGTCAAGCCGCCCAACCGGCCGCCGGGCCCGAGCCACGACTCCAGGAGCAAGGGACCGAAGATCTCGTTGTCGGGACGGCTGCCGGCGCCGACCAACGTCGCCGGAACCTACGCCGGCGGCAAGGTGACCATCACCTTCAACCGGGTACCCGGCGCCACCGCCTACCGCGTCTGGCGCAACGCCCAGTCGGTCGCGTGGGTCAGCGACTGGGGCCAGCCGGCGTTGAGCGCCGTGGACGCCAACCCGTGCCGGCACGGCAACTACACGATCGTCGCGCTGCGCAGCGACGCGAGCGACGCCTCGACCGGGCAGCTCTCCGGCGCGTACCGGCTGGAGGACAGCGGCCGGCTCGCGCCGTTCCGGCTCGCCGCCGGCACCCGGCTGAGCTACAAGGTGACCTCCTACAACGACCGGGGCGCGACCAGCAGCGGCTACACCGCCGGCCTCGGCAAGTGCGCGGTGGACGCCCGCTTCATCCCCCTCGGTACCCGGTTCCAGGTCGAGGGGTACGGCTGGTGCTACGCGTCCGACATCGGCCTGTGGATCCAGGGCAGCATCGTCGACATCTGGCTCCCGGGCAGTGAGGCGGACAACTGGGGCGTGCAACAGCGCACGATCACCATCGCCTGAGCGGAGCCGGAGCCGGGTTGTGGCGGAGGCGAGCACAGGCCACGACATCCTCGCCTGAGCGGAGCCGGAGCCGGGTTGTGGCGGAGGCGAGCACAGGCCATGACATCCTCGCCTGACGACGACCCTGTCGTACCCGGCTCCTAAGATCGCGGCATGACGCTCGACCTGATGGAGCTGTTGCCGGCCGGGTGGCGCGACGCGGTGCGCCCCCACCTTTCCCCGGATACGGTCGCGACCCTGTCCGCCTTCGTCGACGAGGAGTACCGCACAGGAGTGGTCTACCCGCCGCTGCCCGACCTGTTCAGCGCGTTCCGGCTGTGCGATCCGACCGCCGCCCGGGTGCTGGTTCTCGGCCAGGACCCCTATCACAAGGAGGGGCAGGCGCACGGGTTGAGCTTCAGCGTCCGGCAGGGCGTCCCGGTGCCGCCGTCCCTGCGCAACGTCTTCAAGGAGCTGCGCGACGATCTGGGGGTGGCGCCGCCGGCGCACGGTGACCTGAGCGGTTGGGCCGGGCAAGGCGTGCTGCTGCTCAACGCGGTGCTCACCGTGCGCGCGGGCCGGCCGGGTTCGCACGCGGGGCGCGGCTGGGAACTGTTCACCGACGCGGTGATCCGGGCGCTGGACGCCAAGGGCAGCCGGGTGGTGTTCGTGCTCTGGGGCGGCTATGCGCGCAAGAAGGCGGCGCTGGTGACCGGCACCCATCACGTGGTGCTGGAGGCCGGGCATCCCAGCCCGATGAACCCCAAGGGCTTCCTGGGCAGCCGGCCGTTCGGCGCGATCAACAAGGCCCTGGCCGACGCCGGGCTGCCGGAGATCCGCTGGGCCTGAGTCAGCCGGGCAGGTGGAGCGCGGAGGGGTGGCGCGGGTCGCGGTAGACCTCGATGTCGACCGGCTGCAGGCGGGCCGCGGTACCCAGCGGCTCACCGGTACCGGTGTTGCGGGCGTACCGTGGGTGCGCCGCCCCGGCCAGCTGCACCCGGATCCGGTGCCCGCGCCGGAAGAGGTATCCCATCGGCCACAGCTCCACCTCGATCGGGCGTACCCCGTCGGCGGCGGGTGGGAACATGCCGGGTGACACCCGGACCAGCCCGTCGCAGATGTTCTCCGACCGCCCGTCGGGCGCGACGTCGCACACCCGCACGAAGACGTCGAAGAACTCCGTGCTGGCCCGCACGTGCACGAGCGCCGACACCGGTCCGACCGCCTCCACGTCGGCGGCGAGTGCGTCGCTCGTGTAGACGAGCACGTCCGGGCGCGCCTCGACCGCGCGGTTGTCCTTGCGCCCGGCCTCGGCTGTGAGCAAGGGGCCGCCCGGGGACGGCGTCGGGTCGGCCGGGTCGTAACGGAATCGGTCCGGCTCGCTCCCGCCGGGCGGGTCGAGCTCGCTCCGCCCGGGCGGGTCGGGCTCGCTCCCGTCGGGCGGCTGTGGCGCCAGCCTCCCGCCGGGGCGGAGGAACCACGGGCTGGTGCGGTGGTGCGGTGGCCACTCGGCGAGGTCGCGCCACTCGTCGCGGCCGCCGACGTGCACGCGTACGCCCCCGGGCGCACCACCGTTAAGCGCGGCCCGGAACCAGGCGATGCCCTCCCGGAGCGAGGCGCCCAGCAGGCCCAGATCGGCGTGCGTCCACGGGCCGATGACCAGGCGGGGTGCCGATCCCGCCGCGCGCAGGGCCGCGTAGTCGCGCAGTTGCCAGGGCAGGAAGATGTCGTACCAGCCGCCGACCATGCACACCGGCGCCTGTACCCGGGCCACGTCGGGATGGCCGCGCGGATCCCAGTACGGGTCGCCGGGTTCGGAGTGCTTGAGCCACTCCTGGAAGAACCGGATCTCCTTCCCGGTCACCAGACCGTCCACTTCGGACAGTGGCAGGTGGGTCCAGGCACGGCGCAGCCGGGCCTGGACCCGGTGCTGCCGGTACAGGAACGACAGCACCGAGCCGCCCTGGTTGCTGGTGATCGCGACCCAGTTGAGGACGGTGGCGAGGGCGTAGGCGCCGCCCGCGTAGGTCGGATCGCGGAACGCCGACGTGGTGACCGCGGTCAGCATGCCCTTGAGCGCCGGCCCCGCCTCCGCGGCGATGGCCCACTGGGTGAAGCCGACGTAGCTCGGCCCATAGGTGAACAGGTTCCCGTCGAACCACGGCTGGCGCTCGATCCACGCGACCGTGTCCAGCCCGTCCTCCCGCTCGTGGCGCATCGGGTCGAACTCGCCGCCGGAGTCGAACGTGCCCCGGCAGCTCTGCAGCACCACGTGGAAGCCGCGCTCGGCGAGGATCCGGCCGGACATCAGGCCGATCACGCCGGAGCGGCCGTAGGGGGTACGGATGAGGATCGTGGGCGCCGGGCGCACCCGGGGCTCCCAGTGATCGGTACGCAGCACGACCCCGTCGCGCGCGGTCACCGGGAGCGCGCGGTGGACCCGTACCGCGCGGGTCACCGGCGGCGGCAGATGGAGCCACCGCTCGACGGCGCGGCTGGCCAGAGTCATGTACTGAACGGTAACCGGTGGACGGCGGGACGGCCGCGCCGGCCGGCTATCTACTCGCTCGACAGCCGGTCGCTGTGCTTGTCGAAGCCGATGTACAGCCGGGCTGCGGCATTGCCGCCGAGCTCGCCGAGCGTCTCCAGTTCGCGCAGCCGCAGCAGCGCGGGGTGCTCGGCGTAGGCGGCGGCCACCTCGGCCAGCCGGTTCAGCACGTCCGCCTCGGCCTCGACCCGGATGCGCTTGGCGTGCGCGTCCGCCTCGGCGGCCAGCCGGGTCGACTCGGCCCGGGCCTGCGCGGCGACCCGCTCGGCGTCCGCCCTCGACGTGGCCTCCAGCGCCTCCCGCTCCGCCTTGGTCCGCGCCTCGACGAGCTGCGCGTCGGCGAGGCGCTGCGCGGCGAGGACCCGGTTCATGATGTCCTGCAGGTTGCCCGGGAACGCCAGGTCCTTCACGTCGGCCCGGAGGATCTCCACGCCGTACCCGGCCGCGATCGTCTCGACGTCGCGCAGGATGTCCTCGCTGAGCTGGTTGCGGTTGGTGAGGATCACCTCCAGCGTCATCGAGGCGAGCGAGCGCCGGGCGGCGAGCTGGACGTCGCTGTAGAGCCGGTCCTCGTAGCCGGCGACCCGCTCGACCGCGGCGACCGGATCGACCACCCGGAACTGGGTGATGATGCTGACCCGCACGGCGACCTTGTCCGCCGTCAGGATCTCCTGACCCTTGATGGTGAACTCGCGCTCCCGCATGTCGACCTGCACGATCTCCACCGTCGGCCGGCGGGTCAGGCGCATCCAGCGGGGCAGCCGGTACCGTCCGGGCTCCAGCACGGTGTCGAACCGCCCGTCGACGTAGCGCAGGCCGCGCGACGTGCTGCGGACGATCACCCAACGGCGGTTGGCCATGACATCTCCTCGCAACGCACAGGGTGGCTCCGGAGCGGATCCGATGTGAAAGATCGGTCGCCGGGATTGCCGCGGACGAGCATGGGTTGACCGCCGGTGCGTCCACGGCGCGGGCGCTTATTTCTGAAGCCGCCGGAGCCGTTATCGAAGATCCCAGCCGGCCGGCCACTTGGCAAGCAGTTTGCCGGGCCTAGCGCGGGCTGGACGCGTCCGCGGCCAGGCGCTCCATGAGACCGCGCAGGTCCCGCCGCTCGATCGCGGCCGCCATCAGCTCCGGAAAAGCGTCCGGGGTGCACGCGAACGCCGGTACCCCCAGGGCGCCGAGCGCGGCGGCGTTCTCGTGGTCGTAGGAGGGGGCGCCTTCGTCGGACAGGGCCAGTAGCACGATGACCTGTACCCCGGCCGCCGTCATCGCCGCCACCCGGCGCAGCATCTCCTCGCGTACCCCGCCCTCGTAGAGGTCGCTGATCAGCACGAAGATGGAGTCCCGGGGCCGGGTGACGAGCCCCTGCCCGTAGGCGATCGCGCGGTTGATGTCGGTACCGCCGCCGAGCTGGGTGCCGAACAGCACCTCCACCGGGTCGGCCAGCTGCTCGGTCAGGTCCACCACAGCGGTGTCGAACACCACCAGCGAGGTGCGCAGCGCCCGCATCGAGGCGAGGACCGCGGCGAAGACGCTGGAGTAGACGACCGACGCGGCCATCGAGCCGGACTGGTCCACGCACAGCACCACGTCGCGCTGCACCGCGGTGGTCCGCCGTCCGTAGCCGATGAGCCGCTCGGGGATGACCGTGCGGTGCTCGGGTTGGTAGTGCCGCAGGTTGGCGCGGATGGTCCGGTTCCAGTCGATGTCGCGGTGCCGGGGCCGGTTGATCCGGACCGCCCGGTTCAACGCGCCGGATATCGCCGTGCGCGTCTTCTGGGCGATCCGCCGTTCCAGCTCGGCCACCACCTTGCCGACCACGACCCGCGCGGTCTGCTTGGTCTTCTCCGGCATCACGCGGTTGAGCGAGAGCAGCGTGCCGACCAGATGCACGTCGGGCGTCACGGCTTCGAGCATCTCCGGCTCCAGCAGCAGCCGGGTCAGGTTGAGCCGCTCGATCGCGTCGGCCTGCATGACCTGCACGACGGTGGACGGGAAGTAGGTGCGGATGTCGCCGAGCCAGCGCGCCACCTTCGGCGCGCTGCCTTCGAGCCCGGCACTGCGCCGCCCGTCGGTCTCGTCGCGGCTGTCGTACAGTGCGGCCAGCGCGGCGTCGATGGCGCCGTCCTGACCGGCCAGGCCACCGAGGCCGGTACCGTCGGCCGCCCCGCCGCCCAGCACCAGCCGCCAGCGCCGCAGGCGCTCCGAAGCCGAGGACTCCGCGCTCATACCGCCACCTCCAGATCCTTGGGCGACCGGCCGAGCAGCAGGGCCACCGTGGGCAGTACGCGGGCGGCGCGGTCGGGGTCGACGCCCGGGTCGGGACGGGCCGGCGCGCCGCCGCCCGAGGACCGGATGCGCTCGCCGATCGCGCGCCGTTCCGGCTGCGTGAAGGCGCCGAAGGTACGCCGCAGCAGCGGCAGCACCTCGACGAACGTGTCCGCCGGAATGCCCACCAGCCACGCGTCCACCAGGGACAGCAGCCGCTCATCGTGGATCAGCAACAGCCCCCCGCCGGCGAGGAACCCCTCGATCCAGCTCGCCGCGCGCGCCGGCGGTACCCCGATCGTCAGCACCAGCGCCATCCGCCGGCCGACGTCGGAGTTGTCGAGCTGGCCGCCGTCGAGCAGCAGCCGGGTCAGCCGGCCGCCGATCACGCCGGGCAGGTCGGTGCGCTCGACCAGCCGGCGCAGCGTGTCCAGCCAGCGCCCGCTGAGCTCGGCGTCGTCGAGCAGGCTGAGCGCCCCATGCACCGCGTCGAGCTGGTCGCGCATCTCCCGCGCGGCGTCGTCGTCCAACGCGGTCACCGCGCCCGGCAGCCCGAGGCACACCCGGATCACCAGGCCGGTGGTGACCACCCGCAGCGCGGACAGGTCGGTACCCCGCACGTCGCCGTAGCGCAGCGACCGGGCCAGCGCCGGCAGCGCCGTCATCAGGTGGGTCACGTCGGCGTCGAGCGCCACCTTCTCGTCCAGGGCGCGCAGGACCGCCGGCAGCGCGGCCGGCAGGTCGGCGAGCAGGCAGCGCTCGACCAGCGCGGTCACCTCGCCGAGGCTGCCCGCGGCGCCGGTCAGTTCGACGCTCTTCGCGGTCGCCGCGGCCGGCACGGTGGTGCCGTAGGCGCTCGCCTCCACCAGGTCGACCGCGAACTCCGGCCGCCAGCACAGCCGCCACGACTCCCAGAACGTGCCCTTGCCCCGCCGCGCCGAACCGTCCTCCCGCGGCTGCCCCCAGTCGACGCCGAGCAGGCGCAGCCGGTGCAGTAGCCGGCTGCGCTCCAGGTCGAACTCCTTGCGCAGATCCAGGTCGTGGTCGCTGACCAGCGCCGAGGGCGGCAGCTTCCACCGCCGCTGCGCGGCGGCCAGATCCTTCGCCAGGGGTACGGACGTCGCGTCCTCGGGTACCTCACCGAGGCGTTCCCCCACGACGAGCTTGCGGTTGACCAGGTCCAGCCGCAGCTCGTCGCCGTCGCACAGCACCGCGCGCGTCGCCTCGGTCACCTCGGCCAGCCCCGCCAGCGGCCGGCCGCGCAACGTGGCGAGCGCCTCGGCGAGCCGCACCGCCTCCAGCACGTGCGCGCTCGACGCCGGTACCCCCTCGGCGCGCAGCACCCCGGCGACCTCGACCAGCCATCGGGTGACCGGCCGGTCGGGCGCGGTGAACAGATGGTGGTACCAGCCCGGCGAGGTGACCCCCGCCCCGTACCCCTGCCAGTTCGCCAGCCGGCCGTGCGTCCACGGTACCCAGGTCACCGCGGTTTTGATCTTTGGAAGCCCGCGTAGGGCCTTGGCGTCGTGCGCGGCCGGCACCGCGCGGGCCAGCGCCGGCACGTGCCACGCGCCGCACACCACCGCGACCCGGGCGAACTCCTTGCCGGCCGCCCGCAGCGCGGTGCGCATGTAGGCCTCGCGCGGCACGTCCTCGGGCTCCTCGGCGGCACCCGCCCGGACCTCCGCCATCGCTTCGCCGATCGCCGCGAACGGGGCGGTGGCCGCGTCCAGCTCGCCCAGCTCCGCGGTGGCCTCGCCGAGCCGGTGCTCGACCACGTCCTCCCACCAGCGTTCCGGGTCGTCGTAGCCGGCGGCCGCGGCGAGAGCGCCGATCGGGTCCACGCGGACCGCGTCGGAGTCGGGCTCACCGTGCGGCTGCGCCAGCTTGTGCGCGGCGGGCAGGTCGCAGAACCGTACCGGTACCCCGTACCCGACCGCCCAGCGGATCGCCTGCCACTCGGGGGAGAACTCGGCGGTGGGCCAGAACAGCGCCGACCGTACCCCGTCGGCCGGCCCGGCGACCGGGTAGGCGAGCAGCGCGACCGGTGGCCGCATGCGATCGTCGACCAGCCGGGTCAGCTCGTCCGCCTCCGGCGGTCCTTCGATGAGCACCACCTCGGGCCGGTAGGCGGCAAGGGCCCGGCGTACCGCCCGGGCCGACCCCGGCCCGTGGTGCCGTACCCCCAACAGCAGCGGCTCGGTCATTGGTTCTCCCGCTCGCTGCGCTCGGCCGCCTCGAGGCGACGCCTTCCCTCCGCGCCACACCCCGACTTCGTCGGTGTGTCGCCTCGGTCAGCCGCCACCGCGGCCTCGCTACGCTCGGTCATGGTTCTCCCGCTCGCTCATCGCACCGTGGCGACGGTGCGCGCGGCCCGGTAGAAGTCCTTCCAGCCGTCCCGCTCCCGGACCACGGTCTCCAGGTACTCCTGCCAGATCACCCCGTCGGAGACCGGATCCTTGACCACCGCGCCGAGGATGCCGGCGGCCACGTCGGACGGGCGCAGCACGCCGTCGCCGAAGTGCGTGGCGAGGGCCATCCCGTTGGTCACCACGGAGATCGCCTCCGCGGTGGACAGCGTGCCGGACGGGGACTTGAGCTTGGTGCGCCCGTCCTCGGTCATCCCGTCGCGCAGCTCGCGGAACACGGTGACCACGCGGCGGATCTCCTCGGCCGCGGCAGGTACCTCCGGCAGCTCCAGCGACCGGCCCAGCGCCTCGACCCGGCGGGACACGATGTCCACCTCCTCGTCGGCGTTGGCCGGCACCGGCAGGACGACCGTGTTGAACCGGCGGCGCAGCGCCGAGGACAGCTCGTTGACCCCGCGGTCCCGGTCGTTGGCCGTGGCGATCACGTTGAACCCCTTGGTCGCCTGGACCTCCTCGCCCAGCTCCGGGATCGGCAGCATCTTCTCGGACAGGATGGTGATCAGGGTGTCCTGGACGTCGGACGGTACCCGGGTCAGCTCCTCCACCCGGGCGATGCGGCCCTCGCTCATCGCCGTCATCACCGGCCCGGGTACCAGCGCCGCCCGGGACGGCCCGTGGGCCAGGAGCTGGGCGTAGTTCCACCCGTAGCGGATGGCCTCCTCCGGGGTGCCGGCGGTGCCCTGGACGAGCAGGGTCGAGTCGCCGCTGATCGCCGCCGCGAGGTGCTCGGACACCCACGTCTTGGCGGTGCCCGGGACGCCGAGCAGCAACAGCGCCCGGTCGGTCGCGAGAGTGGCCACGGCGACCTCCATCAGCCGCCGTGGGCCCACGTACTTCGGGGTGATCGTGTCCCCGTCGCCGAGCAGGTAGGTCACCACCGCCTGCGGGGACAGCCGCCAGCCCGGCGGGCGCGGCCGGTCGTCGGCCGCGGCCAGCGCGGCCAGCTCGTGGGCGTACTGGTGCTCGGCGTGCGGGCGCAGCACCGACGCGGGCGGGGCGGGGGTCACAGACGGCGCGGTGGTCACGCGAACTCCTCGGTCATGTCGTGGCGGAAGCGCAAGGTGTCGGCGAGCTGGAACAGCTGCCGCAGCCGGTAGTTGTCGGGCGTGCCGGTCCGGGCGCCCTCCTCGCCGAGCCGTTCGGCCAGCTCGACGACCGGGCCCACGGCGGCCGGGGACAGGCCGAACGCGGCGACCCGGCACACCGCGTCGAGCCCGTACGTCTGGTCCCGGCTCCGGGCGAGGAACTCGAGGTTGGCGAGGACGGCCCGGGACAGTCCGGCCGGCCATGGCGCGGGGCAGAACCCGAGCAGCCGGACCAGATCCGGTCCCCGGCCGGGATTGCTTCCGAGCGCGTACTCCAGCCCGGCGGCCAGGTCGGCCGGGTCGAGCGTGGCGTAGAGCGAATGGGCGACGTCGCTGTCGCGCGGGCCCAGCTTGGGGACCAGCGCCGCCGCCCAGTCGGGGTCCTGCTGCGCGGCGGCCGCCCGGCCCAGGCCCCGGTAGACCGCACGGCTCCACCCGTCGTCGATGGTCGCGTCGCGCATCGCCGGGTCCCATGTGGATAGTGGTGCACGCGCGAGGATCTCCTCCAGCCACCACGCACGTTCGCCGATGCCCGACGGCGGCTTGGCGGCGATCCCGTCGCGCCGCATGGCTTTGTCGCAGGTCTCCGGCGCGGTCACCGTCGCCTGCCCGTCGGCCACGCGCAGGCAGGCTCGGGCCCGCTCGGTCATCCGCGCGACATAGCCGGAGCCGGGCAGCCGGCCGAGCAGCGTGGCGGCGACGCTGCGGACGGCGGCGCGCCGGTCGTCCAGCGCGGCCTCCAGGAACTCCTCGTCCGCGGGACCGAGCCCGACGCCCAGCGCCTCGACGAGCTGGGCGCGCTCCTCAGGCGGCAGCGCCGCCCACTCGGCCACGAGCAGCTCACGCGCCTCGTCCGGGCCGCGCCGCCGGGCCGCGCGCAGGTAGCCCGCGCGCTGGCCCGGCGTACCCTCCGACCAGACCGCCGGATCGTCGGCGACGTCCTCGACGGTGCCCGCGAGGTAGCCCCATTCGGCGCGCTGCGCGGCCAGCCAGCCGGCCCGGGCGCCGCCGGCATCGGCGATGAGCGGACGCAGGCCGGTGCGCTGCCGGCCGGCATCGAGCAGGCCGGGCAGCAGCTCCGGCGGTACCCGCACCCCGCGCGCCGCGGCGAGGCGTAGCCACTCCGACAGCAGCGGGAACCGTGCCTCCCCGTCGACCGCGCCGGAGCCGAGCAGCCCCGCGAGGCGCCGCACCGCCGGAGCCGGCGCGAGCGGTGCGGTCTCCGGCGGTGCGGGTGCCGGCCGGGGCAACCCGGTGACCGGCAGCGCGCCGGCCCGCCGGTATGCCGTGGCGGCCGCCGCCAGCTCCAGGACCTCGACCGGCGCCTGACCCGGCCGCCGGTCGGTGCCGACCGTCGCGGTCGCGACCAACTCATCCCACGTCATGACGGCACCCCGCATTCCGTCCGGAGATCTTGGACGCCGGTACCCTCGAGAGGGGGTGCGAGCGTCCAAGATTTCGCCGCCGAACCGGCGTAGCCGCTCACAGCCGTACCACCTGATCCTTGATCCATGCGGTGAGCGGGCGCAGACCCGCCGCGCTCCACTCGGCGGCCACCGTGGTCGGGTCGCCGCCGGCCACCGCGACCAGCGTCCATGGCTCGGCCACGCCGGGTGCGAGCGGCAAGCCGTCACCGGCCGGGTCGACCAGGTACCACCGTCCATTGTGGAGTGTCGCGGTCCCGTCGACGAGGACCGGCCAGCGGTCCAGCCACGGGTCGCCGGCCAGGGCGGTGGCGTAGCCGTCGAGCGCGACCCGGACCGGCTCGCCGGCCGGTGGCGCGACCCGCGCGCCGGCGTGCCGGCGGGCGACGAGTGCGCGCAGCGGCTGCGCCCCGGGATAGAAGCACAGATCAGCGTCGACGACGGTGCCGAGCACGAGGTCGACGGGGAGCGCCTGGCCGGGCGCGGCGAACGAGAGCACCAGCGCGGGCCGGCCGGAATGGCCGCCGCGCAGCCACACCCGCCGCGTGGTCAGCCGCTCCTCGACCTCGTCCCGCAGGCCGACCACGTGCCACTCGTCGCGGACCGCCGGCTCGGCCAGTACCTCCTCGGTGCTGACCGGGAAGCCGACGCGGGCGCGGACGGTGGCGGCCAGGTCGGCGGGGAGCTCGTCGATCCGCCGGTATCCGGCGACCAGCAGGCGCAGCAGCGCCAGCTCCGACAGCAGCCGGTCGGGAGTGCCGGCGACGGTGGCGAGCCGCCCGACTGCGCCGGCCACGGCCGGGGCCTGCGCGTCGACCAGCCGGGCGGCCATCGCCTCCCAGTGCGCGTAGCCGGCTCCGACCGCGCCGGCCAGGCCCTGCCGCACCTGGTCACCCAGCCAGCGGTCCAGCTCGTCCAGGCCGGCCGCGACCCGCTCGCCGCGGCGCTGGGCGGTCTTCGCCGAAGGGGTACCGCCGGCTGCCCGGCCCGCCGTCCTCTCCTGGCGTGCCTGCCGGCCGGCCTGCCACTCGCGCATCCAGTCCGGTGGCGTGGCGGTCGGCACCTCGCCCGCCGCCCAGCGCAACAGCAACGCCAGCGCGTGCTTGCACGGGAACTTGCGGCTCGGGCAGCTGCACCGGTAGGCCGGCTCGGACAGCTCGACGCACACCTGGTAGGCATCCGCGCCGCTGCCCTGGCACCGTCCCCACAGCCCGTCGGTCTCGGGGTCGTGGCCGGTGTCGTGCCAGGGTCGCGGGGTGGTCAGGCTCCGGGCCGCCTTCTGTGCCGAGGCATCGGGCGCCAGGGCGAGCACCTGGTCCACGCTCCATACCGACATGGCTCGGGAGCCTAGCGACCCGGTACGACACCGATGACCCCCGCTCGGCGTGGCGGCGGTCAGCGCAGCGTGACCGGGCCGGTCGACGCCGGCGTGCGGCCACCGGCCGGGTGATCGCGAGTTCCCGGCAGATTCCGCAGCCGGACCGCGGTATCTGCCGGGAAAGGCCGATCTCGCTGAAGACGGTGGCCCGGGCATGCGTCCGCCCGGCCACCGAGGGACTACGATGCCACGGTTGGCGCCTCCCGCCCCGCAAGGTGGTAGTCATGTCCAGACGCGCAGCGACCGCACTCACCATGGCGACAGTCCTCACCCTGACGCTCGCCGGGTGCACCGACAGCAAGCCACCGAAGACCGACCAGTCCGGCCGGGGCCCGGGCGCGCCCGGAGTACCTCAGTCGAAGTTCTTCAACCAGGCCGACTTCGACCGCCAGATGGCGCAGCGCCGGATCGCGCCACAGGGCGACCCGAACACGCCGTGGCTCCAGATGATCCAGCCGACGATGGTGGACACGTCGAAGTACGTCAAGCGCGGCAAGTGGCATCTGTGCTTCTCCAACGCCGGGGTGGGCAACCCCTGGCGGGTCACCGGACTCACCACCCTCAAGGCCGAGGCGAAGCTCCACCCGGAGATCGCGGACCTGACCGTGGTGGATGCCGAGAGCAAAGACGACAAGCAGATCGCCGACCTCGCCGACCTGCAGACCAAGGGCTGCCACGCGCTGATCGTGTCGCCCAACACCACGACCGCGCTGACTCCGGCGATCGAGCGGGCGTGCCAGACCGGGGTACCGGTGATTGTGTTCGACCGGGGGGTCACCACCGACTGTCCGGTGACCTTCATCCACCCGATCGGCGGGTACGCGTTCGGTGCGGACTCCGCCGAGTTCATCGCGTTGAAGGCCGGCAAGGGTGGCAAGGTGCTGGCAATGCGCCTGCTGCCCGACGTCGACGTGCTGGAGAACCGGTGGGCCGCGGCGAAGGTGATTTTCGACCGGGAAGGCGTCGACGTGGTCGGCGTCGAGTTCAACAACGCCGACCTGCCGAAGGCGAAGACCATCGTCGCCGACTACCTGAAACGGTTCGGCAAGATCGACGGGGTGTGGCTGGACGCCGGCTTCGCGAGCGTGGCGGTGGCCGAGGCGTTCCACGCGGCCAACCAGCCGGTGCCGCCGTTGACCGGCGAGGACCAGCAGGACTTCCTCGCCTTGTGGCAGAAGGAGAAGCTGACCGCGATCGCCCCCACCTATCCCGTGTACCAGTGGCGCACGGCGGTCATCGCGGCCACCTACATCCTGTCCGGTCGGCCGGTGCCCAAGGAGTGGATCCTGCCGCAGGTCATCATCAGCTCGGACACCCTCAGCGACTACCTCACCCCGGGCATGCCGCCGCTGTTCTTCTCCACGTGCGGCTGCCAGAAGATGCCGGGCTTCCCCAAGGAGTGGAGCGGAAAGTGACCGGCGCGCCGGCCCGGGTCACTCAGCGTCGACCCGGGCCAGGGCGTGCCGCAGCACGGTGAGCAACGCGTCCCGGACCGAGTACCGGTCCCGTGCGTCAAACGTGATGAGCGGGATCGCGGGGTCGATCGCCAGCGCCCACCGCAGGTCGTCGAGGTCGTGGGTGAGCCGACCGTCGAACAGGTTGACGGCCACCACGAACGGCAGGCCCACCTTCTCGAAGTAGTCCACCGCGGGATAGCAGTCGTCGATGCGCCGCGCGTCGACGATGACCAGCGCGCCGAGCGCGCCCTGGGACAGGTCGTTCCACATGAAGCCGAACCGGTCCTGTCCGGGCGTGCCGAACAGGTACAGCTTCAGGTCGTCGTCGATGGTGATGCAGCCGAAGTCCAGCGCGACCGTGGTGGACGTCTTGGCCGGGACGTCGGTGGTCCGGTCGAGCTGCGCGGCGACCGAGGTGATCGCCGCTTCCGTTGTCAGCGGCCGGATCTCGGAGATCGCCGACACCGTGGTGGTCTTGCCGACGCCGAAGCCGCCGGCGATGACAATCTTCACCGGAACCGGTGGCCGGTGCGCGCCGGATAGCGGCTCAGCGGATGGCTTCCAGTCCACGGATCACCCTTTCGATCAGGTTCCGGTCGTGCGCAAGTGGGGGGTTCGGGCGCTGGACGAGCAGGTAACCCAGCGCGGCGAGGTCGGCCACGAGCACCCGTGCGACGCCGATGTGCAGCCGGAGTCGGGCGGCGACCTCGGCCACGGATATCGTGGTCTGGCACAGCTCGACGATCTCGCGGTACTCGAAGGACAGCCGGTCGGCGGCACGCGCGCCGATCTCGGTGGTGAGGACCTGTGCCTCGATCTCCAGCGTGTGGTCGACCGGCTCCGCCCGTCCGGCGGTGAGCAGGTACGGCCGCAGACCGGAGACGGTGCCGCCGTCCGGCGTACCGGCGTCGCGCTTGGGCGGAGGCTCGTCGCCTCCGCCCCGGGCGGGGGACATGTGCAGTCAGCTCCCGACGGTGAACTTGAGTTCCTCGATGAGCCGGGGGGTCAGGGCCACGCTGGCCCGGTTGGCGAACTGGGCCATTTCGAAGGCAACGGTACCGAGGCTCGCCTGCTTCGAGGCGAGAACCCCCAGGGCGCAACCGACGCTGATGGTGCACACGAGCAGGTACCCCTGGGCCAGCTCGATGACCACCTTGTCGGGCTCGCCCAGCGGGTAGCAGTCGGACACCCCGTGGGCGAGGCTGAGCATCGCCGAGCCGATCGCGGCGAGCCGGTCGGCGCTGGCGCGTTCCAGGCCCGACGACATGGCGATCAGCAGGCCGTCCGAGGAGATCGCGATCGCCGCCCCTACACCCGCGGTTTCCTGCGCGAAGCGAGCCACCAACCAGTTGAAGTTCTGCGCTTCGAGGCTGACTCCGGCTGCGGGCGTGGTCATTCTGTGCCTTCTTTCGGGGTACCGGGGGGTTGGTCGTGGGTGGTCGGTCCGGTCGGGCGGTCGGCCTTGGCCAGGCCGGCCGCGAATCCGTCGAAGGTCGCGCGCTCGGCCTCCGGGTCGCGCATCGGCGCGGTGATGACCCGGCGGGCCGGGCTGTCGGGGGCGACGTCGCGCAGGCCGGGCGCGAGGCTGGCGCCGGGGGTCCGGCGGGACAGCGACGCCGAGCCGTCCCCGGTCGGCATCTGCGGGCCGCTGTCGGCCCGCGCCACGGCGGTCTGGAAGGCATCCATCGTGGTACGCGCGGCGGACGCGTCGTGCAGGGGCGCGCTCGCCGGTACCGACTCGGGCGGACGGCCTACCGCGGCGGGCAGGTGCGCGCCGGGCACCCGCCGCTGGAGCCCGCCGCGCGGGTCCGCGCTCGGCCCCGCCGGCAGAGCCGGCATCGCGCCGGCCCGCCGCGGGAGCACCTGCGTCTCCTCGACGTCGATGGCGATGTCGCCGCGGACCTCCATGGGTACCGACGTGCCGCCGCTCTTCGGCGCGAACCACGCGAACGGGCCGGGCACGGCCGGGATCGCGGGCACCGCCACCAGCGGCGCCGCAAGGGCCGGCCGGCGGGCGGATCCGGCCCCGGCCGGCATGGTCGATGCCGCCGCCGGTGGCGATGCGGTTGTGGCGGTATGCAGCGCCGGCGGGATCGAGAGGGTCGCCGTGGTGCCGCCGCCCAGCGTCGGCAGCAGCTCGACGGCGAGCCCGTGCCGGCGGGCCAGCCGCCCGACCACGAACAGCCCCAGCACACTGGTCGGCACGATGTCCAGCCGCTCGCGCTCGACCAGCCGGCGGTTCTCCTCCGCCAGCCGGTCGGCCGACATCCCGATGCCGTGGTCCACGATGTTGACCTGGCACCATCCCTCGGCCGTCCGGATCGCCGAGACGTCCACAGTGGACTCTGGCGGGGAGAACGAGGTCGCGTTCTCCAGCAGCTCGGCAAACACCAGCACCAGGTCCGACGCCAGGGACGCCGCGATCGTCGCCTCGTGCACCGCGCCGAACCGTACCCGTTGATAATCCTCGATTTCGGCCAGCGCGGAGCGCAGCACCGTGGTCAGCGGGGTGGGTGCGGAGATCCGGTTGCCGCCGGTGGAGCCGGCGACGACAAGCAGGTTGTCGGCGTTGCGGCGCAGCCGGGTGGATAGGTGGTCCAGCCGGTACAGCCGGGTCAGCAGGCGGGTGTTCTGCTCCTCGCGTTCCAGGTCGTCGACCAGGGCGAGCTGGCGCCGGACCAGGTTCTGGGTGCGCTGGGCCACGTTGGCGAACATCTGGCTGACGTTGCGCCGGGTGACCGCCTGCCGTTCGAGCAGGCCCGCCGCGGTGATCTGAACCTGGTTGAACGCCACGGCCAGCTCGCCCAGCTCGTCCCCGGAGGCCACGTCGATCGCGGTCAGCCGGGGTGGCTGCTCGTCGACCCGCTCGACGTCGGTGACCCGGACCAGCTCGGTGTTGGCCAGCTCCGCCACCGCCGTGGCGGCCCGGGTCAAGCGTTGCAGCGGCCGGGAGATCGAGCGGCTGACCAGTACCGCGAGGCTCATCACGAGCGCGAACAGCAGCGAGATGCCCAGGCTGACGGTCCACGCGGCGGCCCGGGCGGTCCCGGCCCGGCCGCCGGCGGCGTCGGCGATCTGGCTGGTCACCTGGTCCTGGACCAGGCGGCGCAGGCTCGCCTGGGCCTCGGCCGCGTCCCGGGCGCCGACGACGAACGCGCGTACCGAGTCCGGCCTGGCGGGGTCGGGTAGCTGCTGCACCATGGCGTTGAGCCGGTGGGCCGCGTCGCCCTGGTCGACCAGCACCACCAGGGCCGCCTGCGCGGCATCGGCCTGCTGGACGAACCGCTCGGTGAACATCTGCGCCTGTGCCGACGACGAGGTCAACAGGTCCCGCCCGACCTGCGGGCTGACCGCCGCGGCCACGAGCGCCATGCCGCGCAGCGAGCTTTCCTCGTTGGCCCGCAGCAGCGCGTCGAGCGCGGTGAGCTGCCGGGTCCCCTCGGCGTCGCTGGTGCGCTGGGGCACCAGGCGCAACGCGTCGATCAGCGCCTGGATGATCGCGTGGTAGGCGCGTGCGACGCTGTCCAGCGCCACGCCGCGGTGGCGGGCGGTCTCCCGCAGCTCGGCGAGCGAGCCGAGGCGGACCAGCGCGCTGCTCAGCTCGTCGGACACCCCGGAGCCCAGCGACGCGCGCAGCGCCTCGGCGCTGTCCGTGACCACCTGCTGTTGCAGCAGCATCCCGGCATCGTCCGCGACCGGGTCGGCCAGGTAGTCCGCGGTGACCAGCCGCTCCCGTTGCAGCTCCCAGACCAGCCCGCCGAGCTGCCGGGCGTTGCGCGCGGAGTCGGCCGTGGTCGCGGAGGACCGGGCGTTCTCGATCTGGCCGGCCACGAAGGGCACGGCGACCAGCACGACGGCGGCCAGCGGCAGCAGCAGGAGCAGGTTGAGCTTCCCGCTTACCCGGAGCCTGTCGATGATCATCGCAGCCGGGTCACCTCCTGGCGTAGTCCGTTCGGGGGAGCGAGCAGGTCGCGGGCGTCCACGAGATCGGGGATCCGCGCGGCGCCACCCGGCTCGGCCGGCTCCTCCTCGGCCGGCTGGCTGTGCCGCCCCGGGATACCGTCCGCGCGCCGGCGGACCGGCCACCGGACGAACGCGGGTACCCGCAGCCACAGCAGTGCGGCGGCGGCCAGTACGATGATCAGGGCGGCCAGGACCAGTACCCGTTGCTGACCCGTGTACCCGTCGGCCCGGGTGCGCAGCTGCGTGTCGAACGCGTCGAGCACGGCGCTCTGCAGCGCGAGTGCGGTGCGCTTCACCCGCGTGTTGGCCGCGTCGATCTGGTCGGCCGGATGGCCGGCATTCGCGGTCTGGCTCAACGTGTCCACGGCCGCGCTGAACTCGTCGAGCGGACCGAGCAGGTCGAGGTCGACCGCCTCGTTGGCGCCGGGACCGGTACTGGCGCGCAGGCCGGTGTTGACGGCCGCCGCCGCGCGAGCCAGCCGGTCGGCGGCCACCACCAACCGGGTGTCGGTGCCGGACGGCGCCCGACCCGACGGGGCGGTGGCCGGTGCCGGCAGCCCGGCCAGCGCGCTCACCTGGCCGGCGTTGACCACGACGTCGGGCAGGTTGCCCAGCGCCACCTGGGTGAGCTGGTACGCGCCCTCACCCGGGTCGCGGGTGACCCGGGACGCGATGGCGATCCGGTCCAGCAGCGCCTGGGTGAGCGCGATCGGCGCGGCGTAGCCGTCCAGCGCGGCCGGGCCGGTCGGGCCCTGGCTGAGGACGTTGTCGATCTCGTGGGACAACTGGGTCCACCGCTGCCGTACCTGCAGGGCGTCGGAGGACCGGCGGTCGGCCGCGTGGACCTCGTCGACGGCCGTCCGGACCCGCGAGACGTCGACCGGCGCCTGGCGGATCGCCGCGGCCTGCGCGTCGGCCAGGGCGGCGAGCAGCGTGCTGACCGGCCGGGCGTAGGCCACCGCGGTCCGCTCGGTCTCGGTCGTGGTGGCGGCGCCGTCGGTGGTGGCCCAGAGCCGCGTGAACAGGTAGATCACCGGAGCGAGCAGCACCACGAGGACGATGGCGGCGAGGACGGTATGTGGTTCGCGCCGGTGCGCCATGCGCTCCGGGGCGGGCGTGCGGGTCATGGTCATTGACCTGTGCTTTCCGGTGGGGTCGCCGGTCGCGGTCTCACTCCGGTACCGCCTTGACGAACCGTTCGTCCAACAGCCCGTCGAGCGATGGACGGTGCTGGACCATTCCGGTACCGAAGACGAAGTCCGCGGTCAGCGCGGCCTGGTAGTTGAGGTGAGCCGGGGTGGTGCCGGGCGTGAAGGCGTCGAGGTTCTGCTGGCGGGTGAAGATCGTCGTGCCGGCGTCGTAGGTGCGGTAGTCGGCCACTCCCACACCGCCCTGCTTGGCCATGATGTCGATGGCGGCGTCCCGGTGCCCTTTGATCCATTTCAAAGTGTCGAACCATGTGTCGACCAGGCCCTGCACCACGTCCGGGTGTTCTTTGATCAGCGCCGACCGGACGACCAGGTGGGTGGGGATGGCACCGGGAAACTCGGCCGACGTGGCGATCGCGTGGCTGCCCGGCCGTTGCAGCGCGCGGGTGGTCGAGGGGGCGGAGACACAGACCGCGTCGGCCTGGCCGCCGGCGAAGGCGGCCGCCGCCGCCTCCTTGGACAGCGGGTCCAGTACCACGTCGCCCTGGCTCAACCCCGCCTGCGAGAGCGAGAGCAGCAGCAGGTAGTGATCGACGGTGCCCTGTTCGACGGCGATCCGCTTGCCCCGGAGATCGGCGACGCTGGTGATCCCGTCCCGCGCGATGACCTTGTCGTTGCCGGTGGAGTTGTCGTTGACCAGGACGATCGTCTGTTTCGCACCGGCGCTGACCGAGTTGAGAGTGTCGTTGAGCGTCTGGCTGTTGGCGTCGAGCGCCCCGGTCTCCAGGGCGATCAGGCTGTCGGTGTAGTTGTCGAAGTACTTCAGATCCACGTTGAGCCCGTGGCGCGCGAACAGGCCCTGCGCCTCGGCGACCCGCCACGGCAGCCAGCCGGGCCAGGCGCTGAGCCCGAGGGTGATTCGGGTGCGGTCGCCACCCTCACCGAGGCTGCAACCAGCGGTGATGGCGACGGTGGAGAGCAGGGCGAGGCTCACCACGATGGACCGCACGCGGGTGAGGGGGCGAGTGGTCAACGCGTACTCCTGCGACTTTCCACGACAGATCGGTTGTCCGTGAAGGTGCGCTCAGGTCGCGCTCCCGGCCAGTGGAACGCTCGTGCACGGATGGGTGACTCGCGGAGTATAGGAGACCATTCCCCCCTTGGCGAGCCTTCGATCTCGCCCTTCCGTTTCGCGGTTGACCAGCGCCTTCTCCGGGGTTCGGGGGCATCGGCCGGTCGGTCGGTCGGCGGTGGTGGTTCGCCGGTCGGCCCCTCCGCCGGACCGGTCGGCACATCGGCCTTTCGTCCGAGCGGGCGCCGGGTCCGAAGTGTCTACAGTGGACGTCCCGGTCGGCCGGCGTCCGCCCCGACCGCGTCCGCGACGTGTCCGAACCCGTCGCGTTCCAGCAGGTGGGGCAGGTCCCGGTGGATGGTCCGGACGACACCCGGGCCGGCGTACACCAGCGCCGTGAAGAGCTGCACCAGGGACGCGCCGAGCCGGATCTTCCGGTACGCGTCGGCAGCGGTGAACACCCCGCCCGACCCGATGACCTTATAGCGACCTGGCTCGATGCGCTGGTAGAGTTCGCGGATGGTCCGGTCCGCCGCGGCTTCGGCCGGCCGGCCGGCCACCGCGCCCGGCATCCGGGCCAGGGCTGCCCCTGGCGTGCGCAGCCCGGCCGGCTTGTCGCTGGGCAGGTTGACCGAGAAGCCGGACACGAACCGGGCGCCGCCGACGGCCGTCAGGAAGGTCTCCAGCGCGCCCGGACCGGCGAACGGTGCCACCTTCAGAAACACCGGCCGGGTCACGCCGGCCTCCGCGAGCGCGGAAAGAAGCAGCCGCAGCCGGGCCGGGTCGTGGAAGAAGTGCTGGCCATCCCGGGTGTTGGGACAGCTCAGGTTCAGGCAGAGATAGTCGGCGCGGTCCTGCAGGCACCGTACCGACCGGACGTAGTCGGCGACCACGGCGTCGGTGGACTCCACGGGAGCGCCGGGGCCGTGGTTGGTACTGACCACGTTGATCCCCAGCGGTACCCGATGGGGAAGCCCGGCGAGCCGGGCGGCGACCCGCTCGGCACCGTCGTTGGGTACCCCGTAGTGCACCACGATCGCCTGGTCGGCGGGCAGGCGGAACAGCCGGGGCCGGGGGTTGCCGGCCGACGGATCGGCGGACACCGAGCCGATCTCCACGTGCCCGAAGCCGAGAGCGGACAGCAGCGGGACCGCCCGGCCACTCTTGTCGTACCCGGCGGCGAGGCCCAGGGGCGACGGGAAGTCCAGCCCCGCGACCCGTACCGCCAGCCGCCCGTCCACGCCGCCGGACCAGCGCGCCGCCGCCCAGCGTACGAGGCCGGCCGAGCCGGCCAGTTCCGCGAGGCGGACAGACCGGTCGTGTACGCGTTCGGGGTCGACCCGGAACAGGACCGGGCGGACCAGCGCACCGTAGAGGCCCACGATCCTCCCCTTGACAAGAATCGGTCTTCTCCGAGAGTGTGGCACTGTCGGAAAGCGCTTACCAGACAAGAAAAGCAGCGACCCAGAAAGCAGCGACACAAGGAAAGCAGCGACCCGCGGGGAGGCCGGGGTGGCCAGCTCGTCGGAGCAGGACGCGACCGCCGCGCTGTCCATGCGGCACATGACCAAACGGTTCTTCGACACGACCGTGCTCGACGACGTGTCGCTGGACTGCCAGGCGGGCGCGGTCCACGCGATCGTCGGGGAGAACGGTGCGGGCAAGTCCACGCTCGTCAAGCTGCTTGCCGGCGTGTACCAGCCCGACGCCGGTCAACTCCTGCTCGACGGCCGGGAGGTCCGTTTCCACCATCCGCGCCAGGCGCTGGCCCACGGGGTGAGCCTGGTGCACCAGGAGTTCAGCCTGTTACCCGAACGCACGGTCGCGGAGAACATCCTGCTGGGCCGCGAACCCCGGCGCCGGCTGTCGGTCGACCGCCGCGCGATGAACGAGGCGGCCGCCCGGTTGCTCGCCGAGCTGGACGGCACCGCGATCTCGCCGCGCGTCCTGGTGAAGCACCTGTCCGTCGCGCAGCAGCAGACCGTGGAGGTCGCCAAGGCGCTGTCGTACCAGCCCCGCATCCTGGTGCTCGACGAGCCCACGGCGGCGCTCGCCCCGGCCGAGGCCGCCGCGCTGTTCCGCCGCGTGCGCCAGCTCGTCGAGCGCGGCCTGACCGTGCTGTACATCTCGCACCGGCTGGTCGAGGTCTTCGAGCTGGCGCAGCGCGTGACCGTGCTCAAGGACGGCAAGCTGGTCGCCACCGTCGACGTCGCCGCGGTACAGCCCGGTGACCTGGTCCGGATGATGGTCGGGCGGGAGCTGTCGTCGCACTACTTCCCGCCGCGGGCGGGGGAGGCCGGCGCGGGGAACGCCGGTGCGGAGGCGGCCGGCGCGCGGGCGGCCGGCGCGCGGGTGGCCGGCGCCGGGCCGGTCCGGCTCGCGGTGCGCGGCGGGGCCAACCGCACGCTGCGGGACATCGACCTCGACCTGCGGGGTGGCGAGATCGTCGGAGTGGCCGGATTGGACGGGTCCGGCCGCTCCGACCTGGCGTACGCGCTGTTCGGAGTGGCGCCGCTCACCGCCGGCACGGTCGAGGTCGACGGCCAGCGGACCCGCCTCGACTCGCCCCGGGCGGCCATCGCCGCCGGGATCGGGCTGCTCTGCGCCGACCGGAAGGCGGAGGGTCTGGTACTGCCACTGAGCGGCGCCGACAATGGCCTGCTCGCGGTCCGCTCGCGCAGCCGCCGGGCAGCCCGGGCCGGCGCGCGCGCCCTCGGCGTGCTGGCCGCGCGCGTCGGGCTGCGACCGCGCGCGCTGCGCCAGGAGAGCCGGCTGCTGTCCGGCGGCAACCAGCAGAAGGTGGTACTGGTCAAGTGGCTGGCCACCCGCGCCAAGGTGTACCTGTTCGACGAGCCCACCCGGGGCATCGACGTCGGTGCCAAGGCCGGCGTCCATGACCACATGCGCGAGCTGGCCGACGCAGGTGCGGCGATCCTGATGATCTCGTCGGAGCTGCCCGAGGTCATCGGCATGAGCGACCGGATCATCGTGATGCGCGACGGCCGGATCGTCGGCGAGCTGCCACCCGGACCGGGCGAGGAAGAGGTCATGGCGCTGGCCGCCGGTCACGACACCACACCGGCGGTGGCCGTGCCGCGACGCCACGGAGCGAACCAGGGGGCACCGTGAGCGAAGCGGAGCCGCGGCGCGGCTTGAGCCGCACGACGCGCCGGCGCAGCCGGTGCGCGGCGTGGGGCGATGGCCGTGCCTGTGGGCGGCGCCACGGAGCGAACCAGGGGGCATGGTGAGCGCGCCCCCCGCGCAGCGCACCGCGCTGCGGCGGGTGCTGCGCCCGGCGGTCGCCCGGCCGACCGGGTCAAGCCGCCCGGTGTGGCTGGTCCTGGCCGGGATGTGCCTGGTCGCGTGGGTGGTTGTCGGGTTGGACGGCGGCAACTTCATCGCCGTGCCGAACCTGCAGAACATCGCCCAGCGATCGGTGGCCCTGGGTCTGGTCGCGGTCGGCCAGTCGCTGGTGGTCCTGGCCGGGTCGCTGGACCTGTCGGTCGCCTACGTGGTCAGCGTCGCCGCGGTCAGCGCGTCGGTGGTGATGGCCGGCAGTCCCGGGCGCATCGTCCCGGGCGTCCTCGCCGGGCTCGCCGTCGGTGCCCTGGTCGGGCTGGCGAACGGGCTGGTCATCACGGTCCTGCGGGTCAACCCGTTCATCGCCACGCTCGGCGTGGCGCTGGTGCTCGCCGGCATCCTCAACGCGCTGTGGAACAACTTCGCCGGAGCGGTACCGGAGGAGTTCCAGACACTCGGCTACGACGCGCTCGCCGGGGTACCGGTGAGCGTGCTGCTGCTCGCCGCGGTGACCGCCGGGGCGTGGTACCTCATGCATCGCACGCGGTTCGGCTACCACGTCTACGCGGTGGGCGGAAACCCTGAAGCTGCAAGGGTTTCCGGGATCCGCTCGGGATGGGTCCTGCTCGTCACGCACGTGCTCGGCGGGCTGTGCGCCGCGACGAGCGGGCTCTTCCTGGCCAGCCGGCTCGGTGCCGGCGCGCCGTGGGTGGGTCCCAACGGCGGGTACGACCTGGACTCCATCGCCGCCGTGGTGCTCGGCGGCACGGCGCTGTCCGGCGGCAAGGGTCGGGTGCTCGGCACGACCGCGGCGGTGCTGATGCTCGCGGTGCTGGACAGCGTCTTCAACCAGTTCCAGGTGAACCCGTTCCTGCGCACGCTCGTGCGCGGCGTCATCATCGTCGGCGCCGTGGCGCTGTACGCCTTCCGCGAGGAGTCGTCGTGACCACCGTGGAAGCCACCCGGACCCCGCCGGCGCTGCGCGCGTTGCGCGCGGTACCGCCGATCTGGCTGGTGCTCGTGGTGGTGCTCGCGTTCGTGGTGTGGCGCGACCCGTCGTTCGCGCAACCCGCCTCGTTGCTGGCCTTCCTCAAGCGCTGCGCGCCGCTGGGGGTGCTGGCGCTCGGTCAGCTCTTCGTCATCGTGGCCGGCGAGTTCGACCTGTCCGTGGGCGCCATCATGACCGCGTGCGTGGTCGTCGCGGCCCGGCTCGGTGAGGGCGATCCGGGGCGCACCTGGTGGATCATCCCGCTGCTGTCCGTGCTCGGCGCCGTCGTCGGCGCGCTCAACGGGATCGTCACGACCCTGCTGCGGGTACCGTCCTTCATCGCCACGCTCGGCATGATGTTCGTGCTGGGCGGCGCGGTGTTCCTGTGGACGGGTGGGTCGCCGACCGGCGCGCTCGCGGCCAACCTGCGCCGGTTCGGGCGGGGTGGGGTCGGGCAGCTCCCGTACGCCGCGCTCGTGCTGGTCGCCGTCACCGTCGTGGCCGCGCTGCTGCTGCACCGTACCCGCTTCGGGCACATGGTCTTCGCCGCCGGCGGCGGGCCCCGGGCGGCGGCGCTGTCCGGGGTACCGGTGCGCCGCGTGCGGCTGGCCGCGTTCGTCCTCTCGGGGCTCTCCGCGGTCGTCGCGGCGATCCTGCTGGCCGGGTACGCCGGGCTGTCCGCCGATGCCGGCGCCGGCTACCAGTTCCAGGCCATCTCCGCTGTCGTCCTGGGCGGTGCGGTGCTCGGCGGGGGCCGGGGCGGCGCCCTGGCCGCACTTGGCGGGGCACTCACGCTCCAGGCGATGTTCACCCTGCTCAACCTGCTCGGGATGGCCGCCGCCCTGCGCAACACCGTGCAGGGCGTGCTCATCATCGGAGCCGTCGCGTTCGCCGCCCGACGGTTACGCGACGCGGGCTGACCCTGTTTCCCCCCGGATACCGCGAGAGAGAGGACAACCCCTCATGCGCAAAGCCACTCTCATCCGGGCCGGCACCATCGTGGCCCTGCTCCTGCTCACCGGCTGTACCTCGACCAAACCGTCGGCCGGTCCGTCCGGCTCGGCGGCGCCGTCCGCCAGCTCCGACAACACCCAGTCCAAGTTCTTCAATCAGGCCGAGTTCGACCGGCAGATGGCCCAGCGGAAGAAGACCCCGCAGGGCGACCCGGCCACCCCGTGGCTGCAGACCATCGATCCGGTCTACGTGGACACCGCGAAGTACAAGAAGAACGCGCCCTGGCACGTGTGCTTCTCCAACGCGGGCGTGGGCAACCCGTGGCGGGTGGCCGGCCTGACCACCATCAAGGCCGAGGCCGGGCTGCACCCGGAGATCGGCCAGTTCACCATCGTCGATGCGGAGAGCAAGGACGACAAGCAGATCGCCGACATCAACGATCTGCTGACCAAGAAGTGCGACGCGCTCATCATCTCGCCGAACACCACCGACGCCATGACGCCGGCGGTCACCAAGGCGTGCCAGAGCGGGGTACCCGTGGTGGTCTTCGACCGGGGCGTTACCACCGACTGCCCGGTCAGCTTCGTGCACCCGATCGGCGGGTACGCCTTCGGTGCCGAGGCGGCCGAGTTCCACCTGGCGCACATGAAGAAGGGCGGCAAGGTCCTCGCACTGCGCATCCTGCCCGGCGTGGACGTGCTGGAGAACCGGTGGGCCGGCGCGAAGGTGGTGTTCAACCAGGGCGGCGCCAACGTGGTGGGCGTGGAGTTCACCGACGGCGACCCGGCCAAGACCAAGTCGATCGTCAGTGACTACCTGGCCCGGCACGGCACCCTCGACGCGGTGTGGATGGACGCCGGCGCCACCACGGTCGCGGCGGTGGAGGCGTTCCAGGACGCCGGCAAGCCGGTACCGCCGATCGACGGCGAGGACCAGAACGACTTCCTGCAACTGTGGCAGAAGCAGAAGCTGACCGCGATCTCGCCGACGTATCCCGTGTTCGAGTGGCGCACCGCGCTGCTCGCCGTCGTGCACATCCTGTCCGGCAAGCAGGTTCCGAAGGAGTGGATCCTGCCGCAGCCGGTGATCACCGACGAGAACCTGGCGCAGTACGTGGCGCCGAACATGCCGCCGCTGTTCTACTCCACCTGCGGATGCCAGAAGATGCCCGGCTTCCCGCAGGGCTGGGGCGGCAAGTAGGTACCGGCTCCCGGGGGTCCGGCCCGCACGGGCCGGGCCCCCGGCCGTTACGCCGAGCGGGACCGGCGCGCGCCGGTCTTCGCCGACGGCGCCGGGCCGGAGGAGTCGCGCGGCACCAGGCGGGCCGGGATGCGGATGGTACGGATGCCGATGCGCCGCTCGTCGAGCAGGAGCCGCATGCCGTGCTCGCCGATCTCCTCCAGCGGCAGGTGCACCGTGGTCAACGCCGGGCGCACGTCGCGGGTGAGTGCGATGTCGTCGAACCCGACGACCGACACGTCGCCCGGCACGGACCGGCCGAGGTCGTCGCGCAGCGCGACGAGTACCCCCAACGCCATGGCGTCGTTGACGGCGAACACGGCGGTGAGGTCCGGGCAGCGGCCCACCAGTTCCAGGGCGGCGGTCCGCCCGCCGTCGCGGGTGAAGTCGGACTTGACGATCCGGCTCGCGGGCAGCCCGAGGCCGGCGGCCCGCAGCCGCTCCCGGAAGCCCTGCAGGCGTTCCCGGTTGACCAGCAGGTTACCCGGGCCGCCCACCACGCCGATGCGTTCGTGACCGAGCCCGACGAGGTGTTCGGCGACCAGCCGGCCGCCGCCCTGCTGGTCGGGCAGGACCGCGTCGGACTCCAGGCCGTGCGGGCTCATGCACACCACCCGGCCGCCCAGCGACTCGAACCGGGCCAGCTCGGTGCGCAGGGCCTCCTGGTACGAGCGGTCGGCGAAGCCGCTGCCGACGAGCAGCACCCCGCGTGCCCGCTGGGCCCGTAGCCGCGCCAGGTAGTCCAGCTCCAGGCTCGGGTCGCGGAACGTGTTGCACACCAGCACGAGCAGGTCGTTGGTGTGCGCCACGCGCATCGCGCCGATGGACGTCGCGGAGAAGTACGGGTCGGCGATGTCGTGCACGATCAGCCCGACGATCGGGTTGGTGGCCCGGGCCAGTGCCTGGGCCGGACCGTGCGAGGTGTAGCCCAGCTCGGTGGCGGCGCTGAGCACGCGCAGGCGCAACGGTTCGGTGACCACCCGGGTGCCGCCGTGCAGTGCCCGCGACGCGGTCGCCAACGACACGCCGGCCGCGGTGGCCACGTCCTGGAGCGTGATGACGCCACCCGTGCCGGCCGCTCGGGACCGCCTGGATGTCACGCCACACAGTGTAAGTGGGAAAGCGCTATCCAATAGTCCCAACAGCGGGCATGCCCGAGCGGCACCGGACGGTTACCCGCTGTACCCGGGGGTGAGCTGCTGGAAAGCGGTTTTCCAACCGGTCAGGGAACGAGGACGGCCCGGCCGCGCAGCCGCCCGGCCTCGAGGTCGGCCAGCACGTCGGCCACCGAGTCCAGCGGGAACAGCTGCGAGTCGATGCTCACCCGGCCCTGCGCCACCAGGTCCACGAGGTCGACCAGGTCGGCGTAGCTGCCGATCTGGTTGCCCAGGATGGTCATCTCCCGGTTGATCATGTCGAGGTGCTCGACGCGTACGTGACCGCCGTACCCCACGATCGAGTAGACGCCACCCTTGGCGACCATGCGCAGGGCGTGGGCGGGGACGTCACCGTCGCCGACGAGGTCGAGGACGGCCTCGGCACCCCGGCCCCCGGTCAGCTCCCGCACCGCGTCGGCGGCGGCCGGTGCGGGCAGCTCCAGTACCTCGTGGGCGCCCAGCGCCCGGGCGGTGGCGGCCCGCCCCGGGTCGATCTCGACGACCACCACCCGGGCCGGGGTGAGCAACCGCAGGAGCTGCACGGCGATCTGCCCCACGCCCCCGGCACCGATGCTGACCACCGTCGCGGCCGGCGAGGTGTACGGCGCGAGCCGCTTGACCGCGTGCATGGCGGTGAGGCCGGCGTCGGCGTGCGGCGCCAGCGGTGCCGGGTCGGTACCGTCGGGCAGCCGTACCAGGGCCCGGGCACTGGTGCGCATCAGCTCGGCGTACCCGCCCGGCCAGCCGTCCACCCCCGGGAACCGCCATGCCACGCAGTGCATGTCCCGACCGGCCCGGCAACCCGTGCACCGGCCGCAGGTCACCGCCGGATGCACGATCACCGGGTCGCCGGGGGACAGGTGCGTCACCGCGGAACCGACCTCGTGCACCCAGCCGCTGTTCTCGTGCCCCAGCGTAAGCGGCAGCGTGGGGTGGAACGCCGCGTCCAGGTCACCGCTGAGCACGTGCAGGTCCGTACGGCAGATGCCGGCTCCGGCGATGCGCACGATGACGTCGTACGGATCGACGATCGTCGGGTCTGGAACGTCGGCCAGCATGATGGGTTTTCCGTACGTCAACACCTGAGCGGACCGCATCTGGTACTCCCGGAGGTCGGACCTGGCAAGCGCTTTCCGGCGAGTATTCCGGAAGGCGGGTCGGCGCGCCAGGCCCGGGACCGCTCTGCGCGCCCCTTCGCCGCGCGGCATGCCAGGCCCGGCGGTGTCAGTCCTTGCGGGCCCGGGCCCGCCGCTTGCCCTCGTGCATGGCCTGGACCCGGGCGACCGGGATGGTGTGGCCCTCGGCGATCAGCTCGGGATCGAGCCGCTGCGGCGGCGGCATGCGCTCGGCCCACGGGTCGCGGCCGGCCAGCAGCCGCACCGCGGTGTGCACGGTGAAGTCGGCGGGCGTGACGCGGTCGACGTCGTCCCAGGCCAGCGGGAACGAGACCGGCGTGCCCGGCCGCACCCGGGGACTGTATGCCGCCACCACCGTCGCGCCGCCGGCCCGGGTCGAGTCGACGAACACCTTGCCGCCCCGGTCCTCGCGGATGAACGCGGTGGTCGCCAGCGCGGGATCGAGGCGTTCGGCCCGGGCCGCCACCGCCCGGGTCGCCGCCGCGGTGTCCTCGAGCGGGGCCGAGCCGTCGATCGGGACGAACACGTGCAGCCCCTTGGCGCCGCTGGTCTTGACCGCGCCGGACAGGCCGGCGCCGGCCAGCGCTTCGCGGACCAGCAGGGCGGCGCGCACGGCCAGCCCGAACCCGCCGTCGGCCACCGGCGGGTCGAGGTCGAGCACCAGGTGGGTGGTGCGGTCCCAGCGGTCGGCCCGTACCAGGGTCGGGTGGTACTCCACCGCCCGCTGGTTGGCGAACCACAGGAGGGTACGGCGGTCGTTGCACAACGCGTACGACACTTCACGCTTCGAGGTCTCCGCCCACAGCGACACGGTCGGTACCCACTCCGGCGTGTACTTGGGCGTGTTCTTCTGCATGAACGGCACCTGGCCCGGCCGCACGCGGATCACGGACAGCGGCCGCTCGCGCAGCACCGGGAGGATCCGGTCGGCGACCGCGTCCAGGTAGTCCACCAGGTCCCGCTTGGTCGCTCCGGCCCCGTCGAACAGGGGCTGGTCCAAGTTGGTCAGCGTCACCCCGTCCCGTTCCTCGTCCACGGGCACCTCCCCTCGCGCCGGTCCGCCGGCCTCCAGCAAACCATGGCGGGCCGCCGGTGCGCGCGGGTCCGTCAGGCGGGGCTACCCGCCGGCGGGTAGCCCCGCCCTCGGCTGGGCCGGCGCCGCCGCCGCGGCCACGGATGCGGCTACGGCCGGGGTGGCGGCGGGTGCCGCATTGTCGGCGGTCGCGCCGTTGGGCACCAGGTACCCGATGAGCGCCTGGCCGATCAGGGTCACCGCGGCGATCGACAACTGCTGGTTCCAGCCGTCCGCGACGATCCACGCGGTGAGGAGTCCGGTCACCGCGGTCACCTGGGTGGCCCACCACTTCTGGGCGGGCAGTTGAGGGTTGTTGAGCATGGCATCGCCCTTAGTTGTGCTCGGACAGTCACGACTCGTAACTTCGACGAGATGAGGGGGCGCGGACCTGCGGAGATACGTTCCTGACGGAAATCCACCGGCCGTGTCACCCTCGAAGGGAACTGGCATTCGAGAGGTGGCCGTCATGCCGGACCCGGAGTACCCGCTGCGCCCGCAGATCGAGACGTTCGACCACGCGGGCTGCCGCGTGACCCTGATCGACGCGGCGGGCATCCTCGACGCCGCCCGGGTGGAGCGCGTCGAGCTGCGGCCCGACCCCGCGTTCCCGGCGCCGGTGCGGCGGGTGCGGTTCGCCGTGTCGGGCAGCGTGTTCGAGGCCGAGGTCGCCACGGGCCCGGCCGGGGCCGCCGAGGGGTTGGGCCCGGGCGTGCTCGGGATGACCGGGCCGGTCGGGGTCCTGCTCGCCCGCCGGGTCGCGGCCGGCGACCCGCTGGCCACGAAGATCGCGGACGGCATCGGGGTGGCGGCCGCGGAGGCCTACCGCCGGCTCGGCCTCGACCGCCCGGCCGGCGGCGGAGCGGCAAGCGGCCCAGCGGCCAGCGGTGCAGCGGCCGGCGGAGCGACGGCTGGCTCAGCGACGGCCCCCAGCGCCGACACCCCGGCGGTCCGGGAGGTGGACGGCCTGCGGATCACCGTCAGCCAGACGGAGGGATCCCCGCCCGGTGGCCGTACCACCACCCTGCGCGCGACGGTACCGGCGGAGACGGCGGCACCGGACCACCTGCGCGCCCTGGTCCGCGCGGTCCTCGACACCGTCGTGGAGCTGGTCCGCGGGTCCGGTGCGGACCCCGAGGCCGAGCCCCTCGCCGGGCGCGCCTACGTGCTGCGCCGGCCCGCGCCGTCGGGCGGTTCGGACAGCACCGAGCACGTCACCCTCGACCAGGTCGGTGGCCTCGCCGACGTGGTCGCCCAGTTCCGGCAGATCGCCGTGTCGTTCCGGCATCCCGACGCGATGGCCCGCTGGGGCGCCCGCCGCCCGCAGGGCATCCTGATGTACGGCCCGCCCGGCACCGGCAAGACCATGCTCGCCCGGGCCCTGGCTAACGAGATCGGGGCGAACTTCCGGGAGATCCGCACCCCGGAGATCCTCGACAAGTGGCTGGGCGCGTCCGAGCGCAACATCAAGGCGATCTTCCGCGAGGCCCGGCGGTACCGCGAGCCCACGGTCATGCTCTTCGACGAGTTCGACAGCATCATCAGCTACGCCGGGTCGGGCGGCGACGCGGCCAGCCAGGCGGTCAACGCCGTGGCCGGCATCTTCAAGCAGGAGATGAACACTCTGATCGAGGAGAACCCCAACGTCATCGTGGTGGCGACGACCAACTTCCCGCACCGGGTGGACGAGTCGCTGACCAGGTCCGGGCGGTTCGACGTGAAGATCGCCATCCCGCTGCCGGACGAGTCGGGGCGTGCCGAGATCGTCGCGAAGATGGTCCGCCAGCTCATCGCGCGGCACGAGGTACCCGGGTTCCGGATGTTCGCCGACGACCTCGATCCGCGGGACCTGGCCCGGGCCAGCGTCGGCATGACCGGTGCCGACCTCAAGGAGGTGCTGCGGCGGGCGCAGCTCTCCAAGGCGATGCAGGAGGCGCGCACGGGCACGGTACCGACGCCGATCAGCCAGGCGGAGCTGCGACAGTGCATCGCGGGGCTGCGCGCCGGCCGGGCGGCCTGATCGACGGCGTGTTATACAGCGGGTGTGGTCATCCCGGTCCATGACGTCAACCCGGTCCGCCGCACGCCCTGGGTCACGTACGTGCTGATCGCCGCGAATGTGGTGATCTTCCTGCTGACCCCGGCCGCCCGGAACACCGGGATGGCGTCGGTCTCGCTCCGGGAGCTGTGCCAGCAGGAGGCGTTCTACGACCAGTACGCGGCGATCCCCGACGAGCTGGTGCACAACCGTCCGCTGCCGGCGACCCCCGACGGTGAGGTCGGCGTCGGGCCGGGCGGGCCGGGGTGCGTGGTGCGGCCGTCGACGTACCACAAGATCCCGGCGCTGTCCGTGCTTTACTCGATGTTCCTGCACGGCGGCTGGCTGCACCTGCTGGGCAACATGCTGTTCCTCTGGGTCTTCGGCAACAACGTCGAGGACCGCCTCGGGCGGGTGCGGTACCTGGTGTTCTACCTGCTGTGCGGCTACGTGGCCGCGTACGGGTTCGCCCTGTTCAACGCCGGCTCCGCCGATCCGCTGATCGGTGCGTCCGGGGCGGTGTCCGGCGTGCTCGGGGCCTACCTGATGTTCTTCCCCCGGGCCCGGGTGTGGAGCCTCGTGCCGTTCCTGCTGTTCATCCCGCTGCGGCTGCCGGCGTGGCTGGTTCTCGGCGTGTGGTTCGCGCTCCAGTGGGTCTACTCGGCCGGGTACACGGTCTCCGACGCGGGTGCGGTGGCCTACCTCGCCCACGTCTTCGGCTTCCTCTTCGGGTTCCTCGCGGCGGTGCCGTTCCTGCGCCGCCGGCCGCCGTACCCGCACCAGCGCTACCAGCGCGTCTGAGGGCGCGGTGCCGGCGACCGCTGGTACCCGCGCGCGTCACCACGGCCGCCCGCGACCGACGGCGCGCGGTTCCGCCGGGCGGCAGAAGCGTTGTGCCGCCCGGGGCGATCGACGAAGCTGAGACCGAGGTCTATGTCTGTTCCGTCCGGGGTGACCGCCTTTCCGGCGATCGCCCGACAGCGCTCCGCGCCGTGACCCCATGGTCCCGGCCGGCCGAGAGAGCGCCGCCGCGGGCGGGACAGCGATCCGCAGATCCAGAAGGGGGAAGCTGTGGGAAGGTCGTTGAGTCGTCGCCGCGTGGTCGCGTGGGGAGCGGCGGGGGCGGCGGGCGCCGCGCTGCCGTTGGTCGCCGGCGGGCCAGCCGCCGCGGAACCCCACGATCGCGAGCCGCGCGGGCTGCCCGAACTGTTCGGCCGGGTGTTCGACGTGACCTGGTTCGGCGCCCGGGGTGACGGGGTCACCATCGACAGCGACGCGATCAACCGGGCGATCGACGCGGCCGCCCGGCCGGGACCCGGTGGCCGGGCGGGTGGCACCGTCTACTTCCCGGCGGGTACCTATGCCAGCTACTCGATCCGCCTGAAGAGCAACGTCGCCCTGTACCTCGCCCAGAACGCCACCATCCTCGCGGCCACGCCGGCCAACGGGGTGGGGTACGACCCGGCCGAGCCGGGCGCCGGCAACCCGTTCCAGGACTACGGGCACAGCCACTGGCACAACAGCCTGATCTGGGGCGAGGGGCTGACCAACATCACCATCTTCGGCCCGGGCACCATCGACGGCAGGGGCCTGGTGCGCGGCGGCGCCCAGGAGTCCGCGCCGTTGCAGGGCAACAAGGCGATCGCCCTGAAGCTGTGCCGCAACGTGCTGATCCAGGACATCACCATGGTCAACGGGGGCCACTTCTGCATCCTGCCGACCGGCGTGGACAACTTCCGCATCGACGGGCTGGTGATCGACACCAACCGCGACGGGATCAACATCGACTGCTGCAAGAACGTGCGGATCTCCAACACCACCGTCAACTCGCCCGGCGACGACGCGATCGTGCTGAAGAGCTCGTACGCGCTCAACGTGGCGCGGGCCACCGAGAACGTGACCATCGACAACTGCATGGTCAGCGGGTACGACCTGGGCACGCTGATCGACGGCACGTACAAGACGGCCGCCACGTTCGGCCGGACCGGCCGGATCAAGTTCGGCACCGAGTCCAACGGCGGGTTCCGCAACATCGCCATCTCCAACGTGGTCTTCGAGTTCTGCCGGGGCCTGGCGCTGGAGACCGTGGACGGCGGGCTGCTGGAGGACGTGACGATCAGCAACATCACCATGCGCAACTGCCAGATGCCGATCTTCATGCGGCTGGGTGCCCGGATGCGCGGCCCCGCCGGGGTACCGGTCGGGGCGCTGCGCCGGGTCAGCATCAGTGACGTCATCGCGCACAACTCCGACCCCCGGTACCCGTCCTGCATCTCCGGGATTCCCGGGCACAACATCGAGGACATCCGGATCAGCAACGTCCGGCATCACATGCTCGGCGGCCTCACCCCGGCCGACGCGGTCGCCGACCCGCCCGAGCTGGAGACCGCCTACCCCGAGCCGTCGATGTTCGGCACGCTGCCCGCGTACGGGTTCTTCATCCGCCACGCCGCGGGCGTCACGCTGGACAACGTCGAGGTCCGGTACGAGAAGCAGGACACCCGGCCGGCCGTGGTACTGCGGCACGTGTCCGACATCGACTTCCACCACGGCCGGGCGGACAAGGCGCCGGGCGTGCCGACGTTCCTCATCGACGACCTCGACGGGCTGATCGTCAGTACCAGCCGCCCGGTCCCGGACACCCGCCTGGACCACGTGGACCACACCGAGCTGTAACACCCCGTAGCCCCCTCGCCCGCACCCCGGCCGGCACGCTTCGGCCGGGGTGCGGTGTCCGGCGACCGCCACCCGCCGCCTACCGTGTCCCCATGCTGATCGGATTCGGGCTCCCGGTGTCCGGCGCGTGGGCGGATCCGGAGCAGGTGCGCCGGTTCGCGGTCCGCGCCGAGGAGCTGGGCTACCATTCGCTGTGGACGTTCCAGCGGCTGCTGGTCGGCGCCGACCAACCGCTCGACCCGGTCTACCGCTCGGTGCTGGATCCCTTGGTGGCACTGGCTTTCGCCGCCGCGCACACGACCCGCGTGCGGCTCGGCGTCGCGGTGGTCAACCTGCCGTTCGTGTCCCCGACCTACCTCGCCAAGCAGGCGGCCACGCTCGACGTGCTCTCTGGGGGCCGGCTCGACCTCGGGCTCGGGGTCGGCTGGTTGCCCGTCGAGTTCACCGGCACCGGCGCGTCCACCCGCCGGCGGGGCGCGCGCACCCGGGAGTACCTCGCGGTGCTGCGTACCCTCTGGGCCGACGAGATCAGCGACTTCGACGGCGAGTTCTACACGGTCCCGCCGAGCCGGATGGCGCCCAAGCCGGTCCAGCGCCCCGGGCCGCCGGTGCTGCTCGGCGGGTCGGCGCCGGCCGCCCTGCGCCGGGCCGGGCGCCTGGCCGCGGGCTGGATCAGCCGCAGCGGTACCGACCTGTCCCGCATCGGGGACGACGTCGCCGTGGTACGGGCCGCCGCCCGTGCGGCCGGCCGGGACCCGGCGGCGGTCCGGATCGTCAGCCGGGGCGTGCTGCGCCTCGGCGAGCGCGGCCGGCTGCTGTCCGGATCGGTGGCGCAGGTCCGCGCCGACACCGCGCGGCTGGCCGAGGCCGGCGTGACCGAGCTGTTCTACGACCTCAACTGGGACCCGCTGGTCGGCGCACCCGACGCCGACCCGGACCTGGCCGTCCGCCGGGCCGACGAGCTGCTCGAAGCGCTCGCGCCGGGCGGCGATTGACGCCCGCAGCGGGCGGTCGTAGCGTCGGGTGAGCATCCTCCGCCTGATCTGGAGGCAGCCATGTCCGAGTGGGATGCCACCACCTATGCGGCCAAAGACAATCTGTTGCGCGTCGTACGGCGCGAGGCCGAGCAGTTCTTCACGATGGCCCGGGCGGCGGACGCCTGGGAGTCCACCACCGCCTGCTCACCCTGGCAGGTACGCGACCTCGTCGGTCACCTCATCGACGTCACCGAGAGCTACTTCGTCGGGTTCGACGCCGCGCGCGGCGGCAAGGAGTACCCCGACCCGCTCGGTACCCGCGCCATGCAGCACCTGCTGGACGAGGGCGCCCGGGCGTACCGCGAGCTGAGCGCCGCCGAGGCGCTGGAACGGCTGCAGGGCGACTTCGCCAAGTTCATGGAGATGTGCGAGGCCCTCGACCCCGAGGAGTGGGGCGGGCTCGTCGTCCCGCACAAGTACATGGGCCCGCTGCCCGCGTTCTTCTACCCGGTGTTCCAGCTCATGGACTACGGCGTGCACTCCTGGGACATCCGGCAGGGCACCGGGCGGGCGCACGGCCTCGACGGGGACGCCGCCGACCTGCTCGTCCCGTTCATGCTGATCCTCTGGCAGTCCACCGCCGACGTCCCCACCGGCACCGAGCCGTGCGAGATCGGGGTACGGGTGTGCTCCGGGCACAACGCCGGTACCTGGCGGCTGCGCGCGGCACCCGCGGGCCTCACTTTTGAGGCCGGTGGAATCGACGGGCTGACCGCGGTCCTCGACTTCGATCCGGGCAGCTTCGTGCTCACCGGTTTCGGGCGCAGCAACTCCGGCACCATCCGGGGCGACCGCGCCACCGCCGAACGGTTCCTGAACCTGTTCTTCCGGATCTGAGCGGGAGGCGATCCCCATGGACTACGCGAAGCTCGACGAGGCGCGCGCGCAGATCCGCGCCGCCCATCTGCGCGCCGAACGCCCGGCCAGCAGCGCCCGCGGACTGCACCACGTCGCGCTGCTCTCCTCCGATGTCGAGCGCACCGTGCGGTTCTACCAGGATCTGCTGGAGTTCCCGCTCACCGAGATCTTCGAGAACCGGGACTACCGCGGCTCCAGCCACTTCTTCTTCGACATCGGCAACGGCAACCTGCTCGCCTTCTTCGACTTCCCCGGGCTGGACCTCGGCCCGTACGCGGAGGTGCTGGGCGGGCTGCACCACATCGCGATCTCGGTGCAGCCGGCCACGTGGGAACGGCTCAAGGCCAAGCTGGACGACGCCGGGGTGGAGTACCAGATGGAGAGCGGTACCTCCATCTACTTCCGCGACCCCGACGGCGCGCGGCTGGAGCTGATCGCCGACCGGCTGGGCGAGATGTACGGCACGGTCGTGCGCTAGCGGCCGCCCGTCGCGTGGGGCGCGGCCGGCCGGGCGCTCGGCCTCGCGCTGCGGTAACCGGGGTCGCCCACGTCCCCGGCGCAATTAGGTGACGGTTGTCCGATTGACCCATGTCAAAACGTAGCGATCACGGATACCTTGCGCGATATGGGTGTCGTGCAAGCCGGCGGCTGGGGTCTGGCCGGGGGCGGGATCTCCGCGCTCATCGGCCTGTCCGGGACGATCGCGGCCGCCGGCTTCCGGTGGCCGTGGCAGAACCGCCCGAGCGGCGTCTGGACCCGCGCCACGATCGGGCTGATCGGGCTGCTGACCGGGGCGGCGGTGGCGGCCGCCGCGCACAGCGAGATCGCGGGCCAATGGCCGGCCCTGATCATGGGGGCCTCCGCGCCGTCGGTGGTGCGCGGCATCCTCACCCGCATCGAGGTCCGTGAACGCTCCGCGCCGGACGGCCCGGGATGACCCCCGCCAGCTGGGTGCGCCGGTTGGCGGTCGCGGCCCGGCCGTCCCCGCCGTGGTGGCACGTCACCGTACCGTCGTGGCTGGCCCGGTTGCTGGTGGCCGGCGGCGCCCGCGCGGCCGCGTCGCGTCCCGGCGGGCCGGCCCCCGAGGCGTGGGACGCGGCCGGCCGGTGGCACGCGCGCAACACCGTGTACTACTACGGCCGGGCGGTGCTCGTGACCGCCGAGGCGATGGAGGTCAAGGCGCCCAGCCGGCAGCGGTTCCTCATCCGGGAGCTGCACGACGTGCACGTGGTCCGGGAAGGGCCGGACCGGCTCACCGTCACGCTCACGGTCGTCGCCGGCACGCTGGCCGTGACGGTCGCGGCGAGCTGGCCGTTCCTGCATTCGACCGCGGCCTGGTTCGTCGCGGTGACCTTCGTCGCGGTACCGGCCGTGCTCGCCGCGCTGTGCTGGTGGTGGAACCCACCCCGGCTAGAGCTGCGGGCGACCTACCGGGACCGCCCGGTGCGCCTGTTCCAGTCGCGTGACGGCCGGGTGTTCGGCCAGGTGATGCGCGCGCTGATCCGGGCGATCGAAGCCAACGGAGCCGTCGAGTGAGCGGGTCGTGGCCCGTCAGGTAGCGGTCTGCGGGCCGGCGGACTGCACCGGCGCCGAGCGCGCCACCGCGTACCGCGTCGGCCAGCTGCTCGCCGAGCGCGGGGCCGTCGTCATCTGCGGTGGGGGTGCCGGCGTCATGGCCGCGGTCGCCGCGGGGGCACGGTCCCGCGACGGCCTCGTCGTCGGGATCCGGCCCGACGGCAGCCGTGCGGACGCCGGCCCGGACCTGTCTGTGACCATCGTGACCAACATGGGCGAGGCGCGAAACGCGATCATCGTACGGAGCGCGGACGCGGTGATCGTCGTCGGCGGGTCCTGGGGGACGTTGAGCGAGCTCGCCCTCGCCAAGCGCCGGGGCGACGTACCGGTCATCTCCGTCGGCGGCTGGCGGGTGGTGGACCGGGACGGCAAGCCGGTACCGGGCATCGTCGAGGTCGACACCCCCGAGGCGGCCGCGCAGCTGGCGTTGCCGTCCACAGTGGACAGGCAGGGGCCCGCGGGTGGCACCCGCGGGCCCGTGCAATCGGGGGGATAGGAGTGCGGTCAGCGGCGGCCGAAGAGCTGGCCGCGCACGGCACCACCGGGGAACTGCGCGGTGTGCAGGTTGGCGTAGAAGGCCGACGGGTGGGCGTTGATGTCGCTGACAAGTGACTTGTCAAGCCCGGGGACGGTACCGGCGACGGCGACGATCGTGCTGGGCATCGCGGTGGCGAACAGCGGCACGACCACGGGGCCGTTGGCGCCGAACGGAGCCTTGTGGATGTGGCCGAGCGTGGGGGAGATGCCGATCCAGGCGAACACGTAGTTGACCTGGGTACCCTGCGCCTTGATGAAGGTGACCGCGCGACCGGTGGGGTCACCGACGGCCGGGCCGCCCGCGACCGGTACCTCCTGGTCGCCCGACAGGAAGGCCTTCGGGCCGCCGCCGTTCTGGAGCAGGCCGAGCAGGTCGACCGGCTTGGCGAGCTTGGCGAGCTGGCCGCGGACCGCACCGCCGGGGAACTCCTTGGTGTGCAGGTTCAGGTACAACCCGGTGGGGTTGGCGCGCAGCGCGTCCGCGATGGCGGGGTCGCTGACCGTCAGGACGCCGGCCGCCGCGGTGACCGTGTCCGGCATCGGCGTGCCGAACAGCGGTACCTTCACCGCACCGTTGACGCCGGTCCTGCCCTCGTGGATGTGTCCCAGGGTCGGGGCGCTGATGCCCTTCCAGGAGAAGGCGAAGGTGACCCGGTCGCCCTGCACCCGCACCAGGCCGGTCGCGCTGCCGTCGGGGTCGCCGACGGCCGGGCCGCCCGCGACGGGTACCTCCTGGCGGCCGTCCAGCCTGGCCTCCAGGAAGATCGGCTTCAGCCGGGCGCGTTGGATGGCCGCGGCGCGATCGGGCGGGCCGCCCTTGGTCGTGACGGCCGCCGGCGCGGGGTGGTCGCCGTGGGCCAGCGCCGGGGTCGCCGGGCCGGCCACGAGGGTGGCGCCGACGAGGCCGAGGCCGAGCGTCAGGGCCGACAGCGCCAAGCGAGGAGCTCGCATTTCCTTGTCCTTTCTCGACTGTGGCGCCAGGCGGGCTTGCCCGGGACGCCACCGCAGACACGACCCGACCCCGGGAGGGGTTCAGCGAAATCTGGAACGAATCCAGATTGAACCTCACTGGCGCGCCGTTCGTGTGGACGCTGATCTGGATCCATTCCAAACTTCTGAGGAGATCGTCATGCGCACTCCGCTGGTCCTGCTCGGGGCGGCTCTGATCGTCGGCGTCACCGGCTGCGGCAGCTCATCCGGTCCCGGTCGGCACGACCCGCCCGCGGCGCCGGCCGCGGCCGCGGACCAGGGGCCGGTCCAGGTCGAGATCGCCCAGTCCAGCCTCGGGCCCATCCTGACCGACCAGAACGGCCGCACCCTCTACGCCTTCGTCAACGACAAGGACGGCACCAGCAGCTGTACCGGATCCTGCATCGCCACCTGGCCGGCGCTGATCAGCCGCACGCCGGTGGACACCGGCACGGGGGCGGACAAGGCGCTGCTGTCGCAGACCACCCGCGCCGAAGGGACGGCCCAGGCGACGTACGGCAACTGGCCGCTCTACTACTACGCCGGCGACGTCGGCCCGGCGGACGTGGACGGGCAGGGCGTGGACGGTACCTGGTTCGTGGTGGGCGCGGACGGCAAGCTCATCAAGGCCGGCGCGTGAGGGCCGGCGGCACCGTGTCGGGTTGGTGACTCTGGTTGCCACCCGGCCGGCGGACGTCAGCCCAGCAGTTGCGCGCACGTCGTGTCGGCGAACCAGTGTTCCCACTGTTCCGGTTTCCAGCCCCGCTCACCGACGAGCAGGAGCCACACGTCCGGGTGGTTGAGGGTCCACAGGATGTCGGTGGCACGGTCGACGTCGAGGCTCCGGCGTAGCGCCCGCTTGGCGTGCAGGCTCTCGACGATGACCCGCTGGTTGGCGTAGAAGTCGGACTGGATCAGGCGCCACAGCGCGTCGGCGTCGGGGTCCAGCGGCGCCGCCGACCGGATGACCTTCAGCACGCCCGAGATCCGCTCCTTGACCACGCGCGCGTTGTGCGCGTTGCGCCGGAGCTGGCGCTCGGGGTCGGGCTCGTCGAGGACCTGCCGGTACCACGGTCGTTCGGCCACGCCCGCCGGGGCCTGGTCCCCCTTGAGGAGCAGGTCCCACAGCGCCCGCAGCAGGCCGCTCTTGGTCGTGAAGACCACGTAGACCGTCTTGAGCGCCACCCCGGCCGCCCCCGCGATCGCCTCCATGGTCGTCGCCGGATAGCCCTGCTCCTCGAAGAGCCGCTGGGCCGCCTCGAGGATCCCCCGGCGCGTCGCGGCCGCCTGCTCCTGCCGGCGGGGGGAGTGGTAGCTGCGACGGGGCTTGACACGCTCGGCCATTTTGCTACCCTACTACAGAATTCATTGCTCTCTACGAGCATCCAATTTCCCGGGAGGCGCGCATGTCAACCACCGTCCGAGAGCAGGTCCACGGCATGTGGGAGGCGGTCACCCCGGCCTGGGACGAGTACGCCGACGACGCCGACGCCCGGGGCGTGGTGGTGACGGCGAAGCTGCTGGAGCTGTCGGCGCCGCGGCCGGGTGAGCGGGTGCTGGAGCTCGCCTGCGGGCCCGGTGGCGTGGGGATCGCGGCGGCGCCGCTGGTCGTCCCGGGAGGCGAGGTGGTGCTCTCCGACGTGGCGGCCGGGATGACCGCCATCGCCGCCCGGCGTGCGGCGGCGCGCGGGCTGGGCAACGTGCGCACCCGGGTGTTGGATCTGGAGCGCATCGACGAACCTGACGGCGGGTACGACGTCGTGCTGTGCCGGGAGGGCCTGATGTTCGCGCTCGATCCGGCGCGGGCGCTGGGCGAGATCCGGCGGGTCCTGCGCCCTGGCGGGCGGGTGGCGCTGGCGGTGTGGGGACCCCGCGCCGGCAACCCGTGGTTGCAGCTCGTGTTCGACGCGGTGAGCGCGCACCTGGGCACCCTGATGCCGCCACCGGGCATCCCCGGGCCCTTCGCGCTGGACGACCCGGACCGGCTGGCGCGCCTGCTCCGGGAGGCGGAGCTGGCCGACGTCGCGGTCACCGAGCTGCCGACACCCCTACGGGTCCCGTCCTTCGACGCGTGGTGGACGCGGACCCGCGCGCTCGCCGGTCCGCTGGCTACGCGTCTGGCGGCCCTGCCCGAGGACGGGCGGCGGGCGGTACGGGCCCGGCTGCGCGAGGCGGTCCGGCCCTACGAGACCCCGACCGGGCTGGACTTCCCGGGACTGAACCTGATCGCGACCGGGAGGCGATGATGCGCACCAGGCTCACGGCGCTGGCGATCGTGCTCGGCGGAGCGGTCATCGCGCTGCTGTTCGGTCCGCGCGGGCCACTGGGCGGCTTCTGGCGCCCGGTCACCATGGACCGCCCACCGGCCGGGTGGCAGCTCGCCGGGCTGATGGGCGCCGGGCTGGTCGAGGCGGTCGGCTTCGGGCTGGCGCTGGCGGTACTCGCCCTGGGCCGGTCCACGGCCCACCGGCTCATCGCCGCCCCGGTGCGGGCGACCGCGGCCCAGCTCGCCACCGCGTGGCTGCTGGGCTCGTGGTGGCCGCACAGCGCTCTGCACCAGCACGTCGGGCTCCGGCCCAGCGCGCTGGCCGGCCTGGAGCTCGGGTTCCACGGGGGCTCCATCCTCGCCGCGGCGGTACTGCTGTGGGCGGTACTCAGCGGTGGGCTCGCGGGGCGGGCTGCCACCGGGTGAAACCACGCGGGCCCGGGGTCGCGCGACCCCGGACCCGCGTCGTGCCCCTGATCAGGCCGCCACTGGTACCGGCTCGGCGGCCGGGCTCGGGTCGGCAGATGAGGGCGCCGGGCCGGTCGCCGGCACGTGCCGGAACGCGACCGCGGCGAGGACGGCGAGGCCGACGAACACCGCGGCGCCGACGCCGGCGACCGTGGTCAGCCCGGCGGTGAACGCCGCCCGGGCACCGTCGAGCAGATCGGCGCCGAGCGTGCCGGGCAGGTGCTGCGCGGCGGTGATCGCGCCGGTGAGGCCCTGCCGGGCGGCGTGCCCGGCCGGGGCGGGAGTACCGTCCGGGACCGTGAGGTGGGCGCGGTACACCACGGTGGCCAGGCTGCCCAGGGCGGCCACGCCGAGCGCGACGCCGAACTCGCCGCTGGTCTCCGAGATGGACGCGGCCGACCCGGCCTTCTCGGGCGGGGTGGAGCCGAGGACCAGGTTCATCGTCAGCGCCATCGCGGGGGCGATGCCCAGGCCGGCGAGCGTGAGCCCGACCACCAGCGGGGCGACTCCACCGGTCGGCCCGACCCGGGTCTGCACGAGCAGCCCGGCACCGGCGACGGCCAGGCCGGCCGCCATCAGCACCGCCGGGCGGATGCGTCGGGCCAGCACCGGGGCGACCATCGAACCGGCGGCCATCGCGATGTTCTGCGGCACCAGCCACAGCCCGGCCCGCAACGGGGACAGCCCGTGCACGGCTTGCAGGTACAGGGTGGTCATCAGGGTCACGCCGGCCATCACGATGCCGGTGGCGAGCATGGTCGCCAGAGCGCTGCGGAACGAGCGGTTGGCGAACAGTCCCAGGTCGAGCAGCGGGCTGGCCAGCCGCCGCTGCCGCCGCACGAAGACCCCGCCGACGACCGTGCCGGCGACGACGGCCACGACGGGGGCGGTACGCCAGCCGGTGCGGGCGATCTCCTTGAGGCCGTAGATGACCGGCAGGATGGCGGCCAGGGACAGCGCCACGCTGCTCAGGTCGAGCCGGCCGGCGTCGCGGTCGCGGTACTCGGGCAGCAGCACCGGGCCGGCGACGAGCAGCAGGGCCATGAACGGTACGCCGAGCAGGAACGCCGAGCCCCACCAGAACCGGTCCAGCAGTGCGCCGCCGACCAGCGGGCCGAGCGTCATGCCGCCCATGAAGCAGGCGAACCAGATGCCGATCGCGGTGGCCATCTGCTTCGGGTCGCGGAACATGTTGCGGATCAGCGCCATCGTCGAGGGCATCAGGGTCGCGCCAGAGACACCGAGCAGTGCCCGGGCCGCGATCAGCATCCCGGGGCTGGTCGCGTACGCGGCCACGATCGAGGTGGCACCGAACGCGGCGGCGCCGGTCAGCAGCAGCCGGCGGCGGCCGACGCGGTCGCCCAGGGTACCCATGGTGACCAGGAACCCGGCCAGCATGAACGAGTAGATGTCCAGGATCCACAGCTGCTGGGTGCTGTCCGCGCCCAGGTCGGTACTCAGGTGCGGTAGGGCCAGGTAGAGCACGCTGATGTCCAGGGACAGCAGCAGGGTGGGCAGCGCCAGCACCACCAGGCCGAGCCAGTCGCGCCGGGTGGCGCGCGGGGTGTCCGTCGAGGCGTTCATCGCGGGTGTCCTCCGGTGTGTCGTCGTCACCCCTCCGACGAACGACCCCCGGCGGAATCGACAGCCTCGGCGAGCCGGGCGGCGAGGAAGTCACGTTCGGCCGCATTGTCGGTGAGCTCCAGCGCGGCGCGGTAGGCCTCCGCCGCCTCCGCGTGCCGGCCCAGCCGGCGCAGCAGGTCGGCCCGGGTGGCGGGCAGATAGTGGTACCCGGCCAGCCGCTCGTCCCGCGCCAGGACCTCGATCTCGTCCAGCGCGGCCTGCGGTCCCCGTACCATCGACAAGGCCACGGTCCGGTTGAGCGCGACGACCGGCGAGGGCCAGACCTTCAGCAGCTCGTCGTAGAGCCCCAGCACCTGCCGCCAGTCGGTGGCGGCGTAGCTGTCGGCCACGGCGTGCAGCGAGGCGATGGCGGCCTGCAGGGCGTACCGGCCCACCCGGCCGGTCCGGAACGCGTCGACGGCCAGCCGGCGGCCCTCGTCGATGGCCGCGTGGTTCCAGTCGGAGCGGTCCTGTTCCGAAAGGCGCAGCAACCGGCCTTCCGCGTCGGTACGGGTGGCCCGCCGCGCGTCGGTGACCAGCAGCAGCGCGAGCAGCCCGCGGACCTCGGGCTCGTCGGGCATCAGCGCGCGCAGCATGCGCGTCAGGCTCATCGCGCGGTCCACCAGGTCGGCGCGGACCAGCTCGCCGCCGGACGGGGCGGTGTGCCCGGTCGTGTAGAGCAGGTGGATGACGGAGAGCACCGCGTCGAGCCGCTCGGGCAGCTCGCTGGCACCCGGTACCCGGTAGGGGATGCGGGCGGCGGAGATCTTCTTCTTGGCCCGGGTCAGCCGGGCGGCCATCGTCGGTTCGGAGACGAGGAACGCCTTGGCGATGTCGCCGGTGCTCACCCCGCACACCAGTCGCAGGGTGAGGGCGATCTGGGCATCCCGGGCCAGCGCGGGATGGCAGCAGGTGAAGATCAGCCGGAGGCGGTCGTCGGGGACCGCGTCCTCGTCGGTGTCGTCCATCTCGCCCTCGTCCGGCTCCACGAGCAGGGGCAGCTTCGCGCGGAACACCTTCTCCCGCCGCAGCACGTCCACCGCCTTGCGCTTGGCCGTCTGGGTCAGCCAGGCGCCGGGCTTGCGCGGGATGCCGTCGCGCGCCCAGGCGTCCAGGGCGGCGACGTAAGCCTCCTGCACGCACTCTTCGGCGAGGTCGAAGTCGCCGGCGACGCGCGCCGTCGCGGCGAGCACGAAGGCCCACTCGCGACGGTGCGCGTCCGCCACGGCCCGCTCGACGGGGCCGGCCGCGTTCACTCGTCCGGCGGGATGAACAGCGGCCGGACCTCGACACCGCCGTCGCGGGTGGCCGGGTTGAGCTTGGCGATCTGCAGCGCGACGTCCAGGTCGGGTGCCTCCAGCACGAAGAACCCGGCGACCACCTCTTTGGCCTCGACGAACGGGCCGTCGGTGACCACGTCGTGGCGGATCGCCGTGGCGGTGGTGCTGGGTTGCAGCGCGAACCCGGTGATGATCTGCCCGCCCAGCTCGGCGACCTGTGCCGGGTAGCGCTCAAGCAGCTCCAGGTAGTCGGGAGTGATAGTCATCGGGTCGGCCGGCGCCGGCGAGTAGATCAGGATTCCGTACTGAGCCATCGGGCCCTCCTCATGTCCGTGTCTGTCCTTTGCCTCTCCGACGAACGGGGTCGGCCGGATTCGACAGCGCTCCGCGGGAGTTTCCCGGCCCACCCTCGCACGCGCGGCACGGGGCCGCACCCGAACTCGGTGGACGGCGGGCCGGGGTGGCGCCAGGCCTGACCCGGAAACCGGGGTGCGGGGCCGGCACGCCTGCCCCGAGGATGAGGCATGGCCTGGACCATCACGGATGACGTCGAACGGCTCGTGACGGCGGCGGGGACGTTTCTGCGCTCCCGGCCGGTGGCGGACCAACGGGGACGAAGAATGGTAGTTGCCGGCAGATCACGCAGTTTTCCTCCGGTATCTGTCGGCAGACGGCGATCTGCACAATCAACCACTCGGCCATATCACTGCGCGTCGGAAAGATGACGGTGCGCCAGCACCCCGTTCGCTAGGCTGGCCCGAATTTCGCAGCGCATAACCGTGCAAGGGGAGGACGGTAATGCCGCTATTTCGGGTTGTCGCGCGTTCCTTATTGGTTACCACGCTGGTGGGTGCGGTATTCGTCCCACTGGCCGCCAGTCCGGCCGCGGCGGCCACGCTGCCGGCGGGCTTCCAGGAACAGATTGTCTTCGGCGGACTCAGCGAGCCGACGAACCTGGAGTTCGCACCGGACGGGCGGGTCTTCGTGGCGCAGAAGAACGGCGTCATCAAAGTCTTCGACAATCTCGCCGACCCGACCCCGGACACCTTCGCCGACCTCTCCGTCGCGGTCAGCAACCAATGGGACCGCGGGCTGCTCGGCCTGGCACTGGCACCCAACTTCCCCACCAATCCGTGGGTGTATGTGCTTTACACCTACGACGCCCCGCCCGGGCAGACCGCGCCGGTATGGAACGACGCATGTCCCAATCCCAACGGTGGCGACTGCCTCGTGACCGCCCGGCTGTCACGACTGCAGGCCAGCGGCAACCAGATGACCGGCAGCGAGCAGGTACTGATCGGTGACTGGTGCCAGCAGTACCCCAGCCACTCGATCGGCGACCTGCACTTCGGTCTCGACGGTGCGCTCTACGTCTCCGGCGGGGACGGGGCGAGCTTCTCCTTCGTCGACTACGGGCAGACCGGCAACCCGATCAACCCGTGCGGGGACCCGCCCGGCGGCGCGATGACCCCGCCCACGGCCGAAGGCGGCGCGCTGCGCTCCCAGGACGTGCGCACGCTGGCCGACCCCACCGGTCTGAACGGCGCGATCCTGCGGCTGGACCCGACCACCGGCGCGGCCCTGCCGGACAACCCGCTGTCCGGCACCACCACCGACGCCAATGCCCGGCGCATCGTCGGGCACGGGCTGCGCAACCCGTTCCGCTTCACCATCCGGCCCGGTACCAACGAGGTGTGGGCCGGTGACGTCGGCTGGAACAGCTGGGAGGAGATCAACCGGATCACCACCCCGACCGGTGGCGTGACCAACTTCGGCTGGCCGTGCTACGAGGGCGCCGGCCCGCAGTCCGGGTACCAGAGCGCCAACCTCAACCTGTGCCAGAGCCTCTACAGCGGCGCCGGCCAGACCGGGCCGTACTTCACCTACAACCACGGCAGCAAGGTCGTCGCCGGGGAGACCTGCCCGACCGGTGGGTCCGCGATCTCCGGCCTGGCGTTCTACCCGGCCGGCGGCGGACCGTACCCGTCGACATACAACGGGGCGCTGTTCTTCGCCGACTACAGCCGGCAGTGCATCTGGGCGATGATGCCGGGCACCAACGGCCTGCCCAACCCGGCCAGCATCATCACGTTCGCGGCCGGGGCGGCCCAGCCGGTCGACCTCGCGATGGGGCCCGGCGGCGAGCTGTACTACGCCGACCTGGGCGGCACCATCCGGCGCATCCGGTACTTCCCCAGCAACCAGCCGCCCGTGGCGGTGCTCGGGGCGAGCCCGACCTCGGGCTCCGCGCCGCTCACCGTGAACTTCACCGCGACCGGGTCGACCGACGCCGATCCGGCCGACCAGGGCCGGCTGACCTACGCGTGGGACTTCACCAACGACGGTACGGTCGACGCGACCACCGCGACGGCCACCCACACCTACGCCGCCGGTACTTCCACCGCGAAGCTCACGGTGACCGACACCCTGGGTGCCAGCGACACGACGACGGTGACCATCTCGGCCGGCAACGACGCGCCCACCGCGGTCATCGACACGCCCTCGGCCACATTGACGTGGGCGGTCAACGACACCATCAGCTTCTCCGGCCACGCGACCGATCCGCAGGACGGCACCCTGCCGTCGGGGGCGTTGAGCTGGCAGGTCATCATGCACCACTGCGCCACGCCGACGAGCTGCCACACCCACGTCATCAACACGTTCGCCGGGATCGCGGGCGCGTCGATCGTCGCGCCCGACCACGAGTACCCGTCATACCTGGAGATCGTGCTCACCGCGACCGACCGGGGTGGGCTGACCAGCACGGCCAGCGTGGCGCTCAACCCGAAGACCGTCGACCTGCGGTTCGACACCAGCCCGAGCGGGCTGCAGCTGACCGTGGGCTCGGCGAGCCAGACCACCCCGTTCACCCGTACCGTGATCCAGGGCTCGCTGAACACGCTCAGCGCGCCCACGCCGCAGACCCTCAGCGGCACCACGTACGCCTTCAGCTCATGGTCCGACGGCGGGGCGCAGACCCACGCGATCACCGCCCCGGCGACCGCGACCAGCTACGTGGCGAACTACCGCTCCACGTGTGGTGACTCGTTCGGCTACACCTGCACGGCCGGCCCGCGCACGTTCCTGGCGGCGGACCAGGCGGTGCTGTCGCTGACCGGTGACGACGCGGTACAGCAGATTTCGTTGCCGTTCGCCGCGCGGCTGTACGGGCAGTCGTACTCGACGGCGTGGGTGGACACCAACGGGGTGATCAGTTTCGTGGCGCCGAGCGGGTCGGCGTGGAACCACGGTGCGATTCCGTCGGCACCCTCGGCGGGCACCACGAACGCGGCGGTGTACCCGTTCTGGGACGACCTGATCGTGGACTCCTCGTCGAGTGTGCGCACGGCGGTGCTGGGTACCGCGCCGAACCGGCAGTTCGTCGTGGAGTGGCGCAACGTGCGGTTCTTCACCAGCACCGCGCGGGTGTCCTTCGAGGTGGTGCTCTTCGAGAACGGTGACATCGCGGTGGCGTGGAAGGACATCGACGCGACCGCGATCGAGCAGGGCGGTTCCGCGACGGTGGGCATCGAGAACGCGGCCGGGACGGTGGCGTTGCAGTACTCGCTGAACACGCCGGCGCTGCGTACCGGAAACGGCGTCCTCTTCCACCCGCCCGCGCCCGGACCGGGGCTCGGTGCGGTGGCCGGCACGGTCACCGACTCGGCGACGGGTGCACCGATCTTCGGTGCCACCGTGGCCCTGGCGCCCGGCGGGTTGGCCGCCACGACCGGGAGCGACGGTACCTACCAGGTCGGTGGCGTCTCCGCCGGCTCATACACGGTGACCGCCACCGCGCCCGGGAAGCAGTCGGCGTCGGCGCCGGTGACCGTCGGCAGCGGTACCTCGACGGTCAACCTGGCGCCGAACCTGCGCGACTCGTTCGGGTACACGATCACGGCGGGATCGCGTCCGTGGCTCGCGGCGGACCAGTCGGTGCTGTCGTTGACCGGTGACGACGCGGTACAGCAGATTTCGTTGCCGTTCGCCGCGCGGTTGTACGGGCAGTCGTATTTGACGGCGTGGGTGGACACGAATGGTCTGCTCACTTTCGTGGCACCGAGCGGGTCGGCGTGGGATCACGGCGCTATTCCGTCGGCGGCGGCAACGGGCAAGGTGAACGCGGCGGTGTATCCGTTCTGGGACGACCTGGTGGTGGACTCATCGTCGAGTGTGCGCACGGCCGTCCTGGGTACCGCGCCGAACCGTCAGTTCGTGGTGGAGTGGCGCAACGTGCGGTTCTTCAACGACGCGGCACGGGTGTCATTTGAAGTGGTGTTGTTCGAGAACGGCGATATCGCGGTGGCGTGGAAGGATATCGACGCCGCGGCGATCGAGCAGGGTGGCTCGGCGACGGTGGGCATCGAGAACGCGGCCGGGACGGTGGCGTTGCAGTATTCGCTGAATACAACCGTGCTGCGTACCGAAAACGGCGTCCTCTTCCATACTCCGGCATAGGCGCAGCTCCCCGCCCGGGTCGACCATCGACCCGGGCGGGGGAGCCCTTCGGCCCTGGAAGCGCGGCCCCGGCCGGCCGACAGTAAGGCTGGCGGAAGGGGTCCGACGTGGCTGACAAGTACCGGATGAACACCCGGCGCAAGCTCGCGATCGCGACGTGGGGTGCGCCCAACGACCCCAACATCTACGGCAAGCTCACCGTCGATGCCGGGCCCGCGCTGGACTACCTGGAGCGGCTGGCCAAGGAGACCGGCGAGAAGGCGTCGGTCACCCACCTGGTCGCGCGCGCGGCGGCGATCGCGCTGGCCCGCACGCCCACGCTCAACGGGCGGATCGTCTTCGGGCGGTACCGGCCGCACGACACTGTCGACATCTCCTTCCTGGTCGCGCTCGACGAGGGTGCGGACCTGGCCAAGGTGAAGGTGGAGCGGGCCGACCAGAAGTCGGTGGCGGAGATCGCGCGAGAGCTGCGGTTGCGGGCCGAGCGGCTGCGCCGGGGTGAGGACGGCGACTTCGAGAAGTCCAAGAGCCTGCTGCGCCTGCTGCCGACGTGGCTGATCCGGCCGCTGGTCTGGCTCACCGGATGGCTGACCGGCGCGCTGGGCGTAGGCGTCAAGGCGCTCGGGCTGGAGCGGTTCCCGTTCGGCGCGTGCATCGTCACCTCCGTGGGCATGTTCGAGCTGGACGAGGGCTTCGTCCCGCCTACGCCGTTCGCTCGCGTGCCGGTGTACCTGCTGGCCGGCGCGGTGCGCGAGCGGCCCGCGGTGGTCGATGGCCGGGTCGTCCCGCAGCGGCAGGTGACCCTGACCGCCACCATCGACCACCGCTTCGTCGACGGGTACCAGGGCGGCCGGCTGGCGCACGTCCTGCGGGAGTTCTTCGCCGACCCGGCCGCGTTCGACGTGCCGGAGCGTGACTCCCAGCCCGCTAGGGCGTGGTGATTGCACCTCGACGTTGTCGAGGTTCGGGCCGCCGCGTCATCGGCTAACGCAGGTCGGCGAGCGTGGCGGCGAGCCGCGCGATCGCGGTCGTGTACGCGTGCGCGGGCGGGGTGCCGTACCCGATGACGAGGGCAGGGGGCCGGTCGGCGGTGCCGAAGGCCCCCAGCCCCTCCAGGGCGAGTCCCCGGGCGCGGGCGCGCTCGACGACGTCCGCTTCGGCGCAGCCGGCCGGTAGTTCGGCCACGACGTGCATGCCGGCCGCGACGCCCGTGATGCGGACCACGGGTGCCCGTTCGCGCAGCAGCGCGACGAGGCGGTCCCGCCGGCGGCGGTACAGCAGCCGGCAGCGTCGCACGTGCCGGTCGTACCCGCCCGAGCCGATCAGCTCGGCGAGCGTGAGCTGGTCGAGAACACTGGTCTGCCCGTCGGTGGAGGACTTCGCGGTGACCACGTCGTCGACGAGGTGTGCCGGTAGCACGAGCCAGCCCAGGCGCACGCCCGGCGCGAGCGTCTTGCTCGCCGTGCCGGCGTACGCGACGTGCTGCGGTGCCAGAGCCTGCAGCGCGCCGACGGCCTGCCGGTCGTAGCGGAACTCGCCGTCGTAGTCGTCCTCGACGATCAGCGCCCCGGTGGCGGCCCACCGTACCGCCTCGGTACGGCGGTGCGGGGCCAGCGCGACGCCGAGCGGGAACTGGTGCGCCGGCGTCAGTACCGCGGCGTCCGCGTGGCCGAACCGCGCCACGACGGCCCCGTGCGCGTCGACCGGCGCCGTGCGCAGCCGCAGGCCCCATGCCGACATGAGCTGGTGGTGGCTGCGGTGGCCGTACGCCTCGATGGCCATCGTGGTCGCCCCGTGCCCGGTGAGGACGTCGCACAGCAACGCCAGCGCCTGGGTGTACCCGGCGCAGACGACGATGCGCTCGGCGTCGGTGCGCACGCCCCGGGCCCGGGACAGGTAGCCGGCCAGGGCGTGGCGCAGCTCGGGTCGGCCGCGCGGGTCGCCGTACCCAAGCGCGCGGGTGGGTGCGGCGGCCAGGGCCTTGCGGGCGGCGGCGAGCCACGCGGCGCGGGGGAACGACGACAGGTCGGGGTGCCCGGCGCGCAGGTCGTAGCGGAACGTCCCGGCCGCGTGCGGCGCGGCGATGGGCGGTACCGCTTCGATGACCCGGTCGGCGACCCGCGTGCCCGAGCCGGTGACGGCGATGAGCCAGCCCTCCGCGACCAGTTGCCCGTAGGCCTCGGCGACGGTGTTGCGGGCGACCCCCAGGTCCTGTGCCAGCGCGCGGGAGGACGGCAGGCGGGTACCGGGATGCAGCCGGCCGGTCTGGACGGCCTCGCGCAGTGCCCGTTCGAGGGCGGCCCGCCCGCGGCTGCCGGCGAGTTCGAGATGCAGGTCCGCCCCGGAAGTGGCCCATGTCTTTGCCATAGAATTGGACCTTATCGCTGAGCCGGTTGGCCGCCTAGCGTCGTGGGCATGACGACCACACAGATCGACGTCCGCCTCGACTTCGACGCCCACGCCGCGACCTTCGCCAAGGCGATGGCCCACCTCGACCGGGCCGCCACCAAGGAGCTCGACCGGGTCGAGTTCGACCCCCGCCTGCGTGAGCTGGTGCGCATCCGCGCCTCGCAGCTCAACGGCTGCGCGTACTGCATCGACATGCACACCAAGGACGCCCGGGCGATCGACGAGGCCGAGCAGCGGATCTACGCGCTACCGGCGTGGCGCGAGACGCCGTTCTTCAGCGCGCGGGAGCGGGCCGCCCTCGCGTTCACCGAGGCGGTCACCCTGCTCGCCGACGACCACGTGCCGACCGCCGCCTACGACGCGGTGGCCGCGCAGTTCACCCCCGACGAGGTCGCCGCGCTGCTGAGCCTCATCATCACCATCAACGCCTGGAACGCGATCGGCGTCACCACCCGCGCCTGGGTGCCCGGCTCGTACCAGCCGTAAGGTTTCTCCGAGGAGGATCACATGACCGACACCCCGGCGCGGCCCGAACTGGTCGCCGCGTTCCGCGACCTGCACGTCCCCGGCCAGCCGCTGCTCATGCCCAACGCGTGGGACATCGGCTCGGCCCGGGTGCTCGCGGCCCTCGGGTTCCGGGCGCTGGCCACGACGAGCAGCGGGTTCGCCGCGACGCTTGGCCGCCGGGACGGCACCGTGACGCGGGACGAGGCGCTGCGCCACGCGGCGGACCTCGCCGCCGCCACACCGCTGCCGGTATCGGCCGACCTGGAGAAGGGGTTCGCCGACGATCCGGCGGGCGTGGCGGACCTGGTCCGGGCCGCCATCGGCACCGGGCTGGCCGGCTGCTCCGTCGAAGACGCGACCGGGCGGCCCGACGACCCGATCTACGACCGGCGGCTGGCGGCCGAGCGGGTTGCCGGCGCGGCCGAGGCCGCGCACGGCGGCGCGCACCGGTTGGTGCTGACCGCCCGCGCCGAGAACTACCTGTACGGGCGGGACGACCTCGCCGACACCATCGCGCGGCTGCAGAGCTTCCAGGAGGCGGGCGCGGACGTGCTCTACGCGCCGGGACTGAGCCGCGCCGACGACATCAAGGCCGTCGTCGGCGCGGTCGACCGGCCGGTGAACGTGATCGCGCGGCCGGGCGCGCCTGACGTGGCGGAGCTGGCCGCGCTCGGCGTCGCCCGGGTGTCGGTGGGCGGGGCGTTCGCGTTCGCCGCGCTGGACGCCCTGGTGACGGCGGCCCGGGAGCTGCTCGACGAGGGCACCTACGGGTACACGCGACGCGCCGCCCAGGGCTCCGCTTTCGCCCGTACCGCGTTCGGCGCCGGGTAGGAGGCGGCGGCGGGAGCAGTCCGGGGCGGGTGACCTGACCGCCTGGCCAGTCCTGATGTGGCCCCCGGCCGGGAGACCTCGGTTGACATCGGCCGGGCAGGGCCCGTAGCGTCCCGATCACCGACTCATGACGGCGCGGGAAGCCGGTGCGAATCCGGCGCGGTCGCGCCACTGTGGCCGGTCCTCCACCGGGGACCGGGAGCCAGACCCCACGCCGTCATCGACACCACCAGGCGGGACGCACGATCCCAGGGAGGTCACGATGGCTTCGTCGATACCCATCCCCACTCCGGCGCCGGTCGCCATCCCGATGCGGCAGTTGCTGCCGTGGACGGTCTTCGGCGTCCTGCTCGCCGCGCTGCTGGTCTACTTCGTGGGCGCCGAGGAAGGCGCCACCTCGCTGGTGTCCGGCCACTCCGTGCACGAGTTCATGCACGACGGGCGGCACCTGCTCGGCTTCCCTTGCCACTGACGGCGGCCGCAGTCATGGTTCGCACCCTGTTGATCCGCGGCATGCTCGTCGGCATGGTGGGGGCGGCGCTCGCGTTCGCCTTCGCCTCGGTGTTCGGCGAGCCCGCGATCGACGCCGCGATCGCCTTCGAATACCGGCACGCCGCGCCCGGGATGGACGACCCGGAGCTGGTCAGCCGGTCGGTGCAGTCGACGCTCGGGCTGGCCGTCGCGGTCGTGATCTACGGATCGGCGCTGGGCGGCATCTTCGCGCTGGCGTTCGCGTTCGCCCACGGCCGGCTCGGCGCGCTGTCCGCCCGGGCCACCTCGGTCCTCGTCGCCACCGGCACCTTCGCCGCGATCTACCTCGTGCCGTTCGTGAAGTACCCCGCCAACCCGCCCGCGGTCGGTGAGCCGGACACGATCGCCCGGCGCAGCGCCCTGTACCTGTTGATGGTTCTCGTCTCGGTGCTGTCCGTGGTCGCCGCGGTGCTGCTCGGCCGCATGGCCGTGGCCCGGCTCGGCACGTGGAACGCGGTACTCGTGGGCGCCGGCGCGTTCGTGCTGTGCGTGGCCGTCGCGGGCGCGGTGCTGCCCGGGGTCGACGAGGTGCCCGGCGACTTCCCGGCGACCGCGCTGTGGCGGTTCCGGCTGGCCTCGGTCGGCACCCAACTGGTGCTGTGGACGACGGTGGGCCTGGTGTTCGGAGCGCTGACCGAGCGCCGCGCCCGGCGCCGTGCCGCCGTGGCACAGACCGCCGCGGCCGGGTGAGCGTGCCGCGTCCGGCAGCCATGGCGACGGCGGTGCCCGCCCTGACCGCGGTACCCGGCGCGGAGGCCGCTGATGCGGTGCGCCGGGCCGGCGCGGTCAACGCGTTGCTGGGCCTGGATGTGACCGACGACACCGGCGTGCCGGCCGACGCGTTCGGGGCGGACCGGCCGGAGCCGGCGGCCTCCCTGGTCGACGCCGTCGGGGAATGGCTCGGTACCGGCGAGCGGCGGGTGGCGGCGTCCATGGTGGTGCTCGGCTACTCCGCCCGGCTGGTCGGGCCGTCGGTGGCGGTGCTCCTGCGCGACGGCATCCTGCCCGACGTGCGGCGCTCGCGGATCCGGTTCTCCTATGCGCCCCGGCGCGGGTTCCGGCTCACCTGGACCGAGCCGGGCGGGTGGCGCGGCGAGCCGGAGGCCCTGCGCGAACGCTGGTGCCGCGACGTCCTCGAGGACCACCTCGGGGCGCTCATCGCCGCGGTCCGCGCGGTGGTACCGGTCGCCACCGCGCTGCTGTGGGGCAACGTGGCCTCCGGCGTCGCGGGCACGCTGCGGACGCTGGGAGCCGGTCCCGAAGTGGGACTGTCCATCGTGGACGCCGGCCCGTTGCGGGGGAGCGGCACCTGGCGCGCCGGCCCGCACGGTCCCACCTTCCTCCGCCGTACCTGCTGCCTGTTCTACCGCCTCGACGGCGGCGGCATGTGCGGCGACTGCCCGCTGCCCGCCCGGACCGGTGCCGCATGACCGCCGACTTCGTCCTGCTGTCCACCGCCGACACCGACCTGCTCGCGGCTCGGGCGAGCGGGGTGCCGTGGCGGGTGGCCAACCCGGGCCGCCTCGACGCCGCCGGGGTGCCGGCGCTGCTCGACGGCGCCGCGCTGGTGCTGGTTCGCTTGCTGGGTGGGCGGCGCACCTGGCCGGAGGGGCTGGCCGCCGTGCTGGCGGCCGGGTTGCCGGTGGTCGCGGTGGGCGGCGAGGTCACCCCCGACGCGGAGCTGACCACCTTGTCGTCGGTACCGGCCGGGGTCGCGCAGGACGCCCAGCGGTACCTGGTCGAGGGTGGGCCGGCCAACCTGCGCGAGCTGCACCGGTTCCTGTCCGACACCGTGCTGCTGACCGGGGAGGGCTTCGCGCCGCCGCAACCCGCGCCCGCGTTCGGGCTCTACCGTGACCGCGCCGCGGAGCCGGACCGCCCCACGGTCGGCGTGGTGTTCTACCGCGCACACGCGCTGTCGGGCAACACCGGGTTCGTGGACACGCTGTGCGCGGCCGTCGAGTCGGCCGGCGCCAACGCCCGCGCGGTGTACGTCCCGTCCCTGCGCGCCGTCACGCCCGACCTCGTCGACGCGCTGCGCGGCTGCGACGCGCTCGTGGTGACCGTGCTCGCCGCCGGCGGTACCGTCGCGACCGACGCGGTTGCCGGCGGGGACGAGGACACCTGGTCGGTGGCCGCGCTGGCCGAGCTGGACCTTCCGGTGGTGCAGGCGCTGTGCCTGACGTCCACGCGGGCGGCGTGGGCGGAATCGAGCGCGGCGCTGTCCCCGATGGACGCGGCGATGCAGGTGGCCATCCCGGAGTTCGACGGCCGGCTGATCGGCGTGCCGTTCTCGTTCAAGGAGGCCGGCCCGGACGGCATCCCGGGCTACGTCGCCGACCCCGAACGGGCCGCGCGGGTGGCCGGCATCGCCGTGGGGTACGCCCGGCTGCGCCGGATCCCGCCGGCACAGCGCCGCGTCGCGGTGGTCCTCTCGGCCTACCCGACCAAGCACGCGCGCGTCGGCAACGCCGTGGGCCTCGACACCCCCGCGTCGGCCGTGGCGCTGCTGCGGGCGCTGCGCGACGCCGGCTACGACACCGCCGAGTTCCCCGAGGACGGCGACACGCTCATCCACGCGTTGATCGACGCGGGCGGGTACGACACCGAGTGGCTCACCGAGGAGCAGCTCGCCGCTGCCCCGGCGCGGGTCACGCCGGGGCAGTACCGGCGGTGGTTCGGCGCGCTACCGGCGCCGCTACGGGACCGGATGCGCGCGCACTGGGGTGAGCCGCCCGGCACGCTCTACGTCGACGACCGGGGTGACATCGTGCCCGCCGCGCTGGGGTTCGGCAACGTGACCCTGATGATCCAGCCGCCGCGCGGGTTCGGGGAGAACCCGATCGCGATCTACCACGACCCCGACCTGCCGCCGTCACACCACTACCTGGCCGCCTACCGGTGGCTGGCATCCACTGTGGACGCCGTCGTGCACCTGGGCAAGCACGGCAGCCTGGAATGGCTGCCGGGAAAGGGTCTGGGCCTGTCCGCGGAGTGCGCGCCGGACGCGGTGTTGGGTGACCTGCCGCTGGTGTACCCGTTCATCGTCAACGACCCGGGCGAGGGGACGCAGGCCAAGCGCCGCGCTCACGCGACGGTCGTCGACCATCTGGTACCGCCGATGGCCCGCGCCGATACCTACGGCGACCTGGCCAAGCTGGAGCAGCTGCTCGACGAGTACGCCACCGTCGCCGCGCTCGACCCGGCGAAGGTGCCGGCGGTACGGGCGCAGATCTGGACGCTCATCCAGGCCGCGCAGCTCCACCACGACCTGCACCGGGCTGAGATGCCCGGCGACGCCGAGTTCGACGACTTCGTGCTGCACGTCGACGGGTACCTGTGTGAGATCAAGGATTCGCAGATCCGCGACGGGCTGCACGTGCTCGGGGCCGCGCCGGTCGGTGCGGCCCGGGTCAACCTGGTGCTGGCGATCCTGCGTGCCAACCAGGTCTGGGGCGGGCGGACCGCGCTGCCAGGCCTGCGCGGCGCGCTGGCCGACCGGTTCGGGCTGTCCGAGGCGGCGCTGCTCGCCGGCATCGCGCCGGCATCCCCACCCGAGGTGTTGCCGTCCCTTGTGGACGGTCCGGCGCGGACGGGTGCCGACGTGGTGGACCTGCTGGAGGAGTTGGCGCGGCGGCTCGTCGAGGGCTGTGACAGCACCGGCTGGGATGTCACCAAGGTGCCCGCCGTGGTCGCCGAACACCTCGGCGGTTCCGATGCCGCAGTCACCGATGTCCTGCGCTTCGCGGCGACGGAGGTGGTGCCCCGGTTGGCGGCCACCACGAACGAGATCGGCGCGGTGCTGCACGCGCTCGACGGCGGGTACGTGCCGGCCGGGCCGTCCGGGTCACCGACCCGGGGTCTGGTCAACGTGCTGCCCACCGGGCGCAACTTCTACTCGGTCGACCCGAAGGCGATCCCGTCGCGCAACGCGTGGGAGGTCGGGCAGGCCCTCGCCGACTCGCTGCTGGCCCGTCATCGCGCCGACACGGGGCAGTGGCCGGCGACGGTCGGGCTGACGGTGTGGGGTACCAGCGCGATGCGCACCCAGGGCGACGACCTCGCCGAGGTGCTGGCGCTGATCGGGGTCCGGCCGGTGTGGGACGACGCGTCCCGCCGGGTCACCGGCGTGGAGATCGTGTCGCTTTCCGAGCTGGGCCGGCCGCGCGTCGACGTGACGGTGCGCATCTCCGGGTTCTTCCGTGACGCGTTCCCACACGTCGTCACGCTCATCGATGACGCGATCGCCGCGGTCGCCGCCCTCGACGAGCCGGACGGCGACAACTTCCTCGCCGCGCACGCGCGTGCCGACACGGCCGAGCACGGTGACTGGCGCCGGGCCACCACGCGCGTGTTCGGCTCCCGGCCGGGGGCCTACGGCGCCGGGCTGCTGCCGCTCATCGACGCCCGCAACTGGCGGGACGACCGGGACCTCGCCGAGGTGTACGCGGTGTGGGGTGGGTACGCCTACGGCCGCGACCTCGACGGGCGGCCGGCGCGTGACGATCTGGAACGGGTGTACCGCCGCATCGCGGTGGCCGCGAAGAACGTGGACACCCGCGAGCACGACATCGCCGACGCGGACGACTACTTCCAGTACCACGGCGGGATGGTGGCCATGGTGCGCGCGCTGACCGGGCGCAACCCGAGCGCGGTCATCGGCGACTCACACCGGCCCGACCAGGTACGCACCCGGTCGCTGGCGGAGGAGACGGCGCGGGTGTTCCGGGCCCGGGTGGTCAACCCGCGCTGGATCGCCGCGATGCGCCGGCACGGGTACAAGGGAGCGTTCGAGCTGGCCGCCACGGTGGACTACCTGTTCGGTTACGACGCGACGGCGGGCGTGGTGCAGGACTGGATGTACGAGCAGCTCGCCGCGTCGTACGTCGTCGACGCCGAGACGCGGGAGTTCCTCGAACGGTCCAACCCGTGGGCGCTGCGCGGGATGACCGAGCGGCTGCTGGAGGCGGCCGAACGCGGGCTCTGGGCCGAACCCGACCCGGCCACGCTGGACGCGTTGCGCCGCACGTACCTGGACACAGAGGCCGACCTGGAGGGGCGGACATGAGCGAGCGCAGCGAGGAGCCGGCATGAGCGTGCCGTACCCGTTCTCGGCCGTGGTGGGCCTGGCCGACCTGCACCTCGCGCTCCTGCTCAACGCGGTCGCTCCGGCCATCGGCGGAGTACTGGTCCGGGGCGAGAAGGGCACCGCCAAGTCCACGATCGTCCGGGCCCTGGCCGGGCTGCTGCCGGCGGTCGACACGGTGGCCGGCTGCCGGTTCAGCTGCGATCCGGCCGCCGCCGATCCCGCGTGCCCCGACGGGCCGCACGACCCCGGCGCGCCCGCGACCCGGCGTCCGGCTCGCCTCGCCGAGCTTCCGGTCGGCGCCACCGAGGACCGCCTCGTCGGCTCGCTCGACCTGCAACGCGCGCTGACCGAAGGGGTCAAGGCCTACGAGCCGGGCCTGCTCGCCGCCGCGCACCGCGGGCTGCTCTACGTCGACGAGGTGAACCTGCTGCCGGATCACCTCGTCGACCTCCTGCTCGACGCGGCCGCCATGGGACGGGCGTACGTCGAGCGCGACGCGGTGTCGGTCCGGCACGCGGCCCGGTTCCTGCTCGTCGGCACGATGAACCCCGAGGAGGGCGAGCTACGCCCGCAACTGCTCGACCGGTTCGGGCTCGCCGTCGACGTGACCGCGCCGCGTGACGTCGGCCAGCGGGCCGAGATAGTCGCCCGGCGGATGGCCTACGAGGCCGACCCGGACGGCTTCGCCGCGCGCTGGCGGGCCGCCGACGCCGACCTGGCCGCGCGGATCACCGCGAGCCGCACGCTGCTGCCGCACGTGCGGCTCCCCGACAGCGAAGTGCGGCGCATCGCCAGCGTGTGCGCCGCCTTCGACGTCGACGGCATGCGGGCCGACATCGTCATCGCGCGCACGGCCACCGCCCTCGCCGCGTGGCACGGCCGCGACCGGGTGACCGAGGAGGAGGTCGGCGACGCCGCCCGGCTCGCCCTGCCGCACCGGCGCCGCCGCGACCCGTTCGACGCGCCCGGCCTGGACGAAGAGGCGCTCGATCGGGCGATGGAGGAGGCCCGGTCGTCGACGCCACCCGAGGACCCCGACCCCGGCCCCGGCCCCGGTGGCGGCGCGCCCGACCCGGCGGAGGCGGCGCCAGCGGACGCCACCGACAGCGGCGCGACGGCACCGGGTGGGGGCGCGTCCCGCACGGCACCGGCCGACCCGCCGTACCGGCCCCGGCTGCTCGCGGTGCCCGGCACCGGCTCGGGGGCACGGGCGGGGCGCCGCTCCGTGGCGTACACCCGCAGCGGCCGGGTCGTCGCGGCCCGGCGCCCGACCGGCGGGGGAGGCAGCCTCCACCTGCCGGCCACCCTGATCGCCGCGGCGGGACGGGGCCGCGGGACCACCGACCGCCCTGTGCGCGTCGGGGCCGATGACCTCCGTCTGTCCGTCCACAAAGGACGCGAGTCCAACCTGGTGCTCTTCGTGGTCGACGCGTCCGGCTCGATGGCGGCGCGGCACCGGATGAGCGCGGTGAAAGGCGCGGTGCTGTCCCTGCTGCGCGACGCCTACCAGCGCCGCGACAAGGTCGGCCTGATTACCTTCCGGGGCGAGGATGCCCGGCTGGTACTGCCACCGACCACCAGCCACGAGATCGGCGCGGTCCGGCTGCGGGAGCTGGCCACCGGTGGGCGTACGCCGCTCGCGGCCGGCCTGCGCACCGCCGCCACCACCGTTCGCGCGCACCGGCTGCGGGACCCGCACCGCCGGCCGCTCGTCGTGGTCGTCACCGACGGGCGGGCCACCACCGGACCCGACCCGGCCGCCATCGCCCCCGCGCTGCGCGACGTCGCCACGGTCGTGGTGGACTGCGAGTCCGGCCCGGTGCGTCTCGGGCTGGCGCGCCGGTTGGCCGGCGCCTTCGATGCCGAGTACCTACGTCTGGACCAGATCTCCACGCAGGCGCTGCGCGAGGTCGCCGTGAGGAGGGCCGCCTGATGCCCCAGGGAGTACCCGAGACCATCCCCGACGACGGGCTCACCACGCGGGAACGGCGCCGCCAGCCGATCCTGGCCGTGCACACCGGGATCGGCAAGGGCAAGTCCACCGCCGCGTTCGGTATGGCGTTGCGCGCGTGGAGCGTCGGCTGGCCGATCGCGGTGTTCCAGTTCGTGAAGAGTCCGAAGTGGAGGGTCGGCGAGGAGGCCGCGCTGCGGACCCTCGGCGACAGCGGCAAGGGCGGCCCCGTCACGTGGCACAAGATGGGGGAGGGCTGGTCGTGGCTGGCCCGCCCGGGTACCGAGCGCGACCACGCCGCCGAGGCCGCCGAGGGTTGGGCGCAGATCAAGCGCGACCTCGCCGCCGAGACCTACCGGTTCTACGTGCTCGACGAGTTCACCTACCCGATGAAGTGGGGCTGGGTCGACGTGGACGACGTCGTGGCCACGCTGCTCGCCCGACCGGGTACCCAGCACGTGGTGGTCACCGGCCGGGACGCGCCGTCTGCCCTGGTCCAGGCGGCCGACCTGGTCACCGAGATGACGAAGGTCAAGCACCCGATGGACGCCGGGCGCAAGGGCCAGCAGGGCATCGAATGGTGAACACGCCCCGGGTGGTCGTCGCCGCGCCCGCCTCCGGGCACGGCAAGACCACCGTGGCCACCGGCCTGCTCGCCGCGTTCGCCGCGCGCGGGCTCACGATGGCCGGCTTCAAGGTCGGGCCGGACTACATCGATCCCGGCTACCACGCCCTGGCCAGCGGGCGGCCCGGGCGCAACCTCGACCCGGTACTGGTCGGGGAGGAGCGCGTCGCGCCGCTGTTCGCGCACGGGGCGGCCGGCGCGGACCTCGCGGTCGTCGAGGGCGTGATGGGCCTCTACGACGGGCGCACCGGCGCCGGCGACCTCGGCTCCACCGCACACGTGGCCCGGTTGCTCGACGCGCCGGTCGTGCTCGTCGTCGACGCCGCCGCGCAGGGCCGCTCGGTCGCCGCGCTGGTGCACGGGTTCCGCACGTTCGGGCCGGGGGTACGGCTGGCCGGCGTCGTGCTCAACCGGGTCGGTACGGCCCGCCACGCCGACCTGTTACGCGAGGCGCTCGACGAGGTCGGCATGCCGGTGCTCGGGGTGCTGCACCGCTGCGACGCCGTCGCCGCCCCCTCCCGGCACCTCGGGCTCGTGCCGGTCGTCGAGCGCCGCGCCGAGGCGGAGGAGTCGGTCCGGGCGCTGGCCGGACTCATCGAGTCCACGGTGGACATGACCGCCGTGCTCGCGCTGGCCCGGTCGGCGCCACCGCTGGCGACGACCGCGTGGTCGCCCGAGGCGGCGCGGCCGCTCCCCGGCCGGCCGGTGGTCGCGGTGGCCGGGGGGCCGGCGTTCAGCTTCGGCTACGCCGAGACCGCCGAGCTGCTCGCCGGCGCCGGGGCCGAGGTGGCCGTGCTGGACCCGTTGCGCGACGAGGAACTGCCCACCGGCACCCGTGCCCTGGTCATCGGGGGCGGTTTCCCCGAGGTGTACGCGGCGGAGCTGTCCGCCAACCACCGGCTGCGCGCGTCGGTGGCGGCGTTCGCCGCGCGGGGCGGCCCGGTCGCCGCCGAATGTGCCGGGCTGCTGTGGCTGTGCCGCAGCCTCGACGGTGTCCCGATGTGCGGGGTGCTCGACGCCGACGCCACGATGACCGACCGGCTTACGCTGGGCTACCGCGACGCGGTGGCGGTCTCACCGAGCTGGCTCGCCGACGTCGGTACCCGGGTGACCGGGCACGAGTTCCACCGCACCACCGTCCACCCCGCGGCCAGCGAACCGGCGTGGCGGTGGCGCGATGCGGCGCCCGAAGGGTTCGTCGCCGGCCGGGTGCACGCGTCCTATCTGCACCTGCACTGGGCCGGACGGCCCGACATCGCCCGGCGTCTGGTCGCGGCGGCGCGCGACGTGGCGCCGACCCGGGATGTGGTGGCGGCATGCGGCTGATCGGGGTCGGCGTCGGCCCGGGCGACCCGGAGCTGGTCACCGTCAAGGCGGTGCGGGTGCTGCGCGAGGCGGGCCGGGTGTTCGTGCCGGTGCTCGACACGGCGGACACCGGCCACGCGGAGGCGACGGTCCGCGCCCACGCCGGGCACGGCCGGATCGAACGCCTCGTCTTCGCCCTCAACGAGCGCGCCGACACCGCACGGCGCGAGCGCCACTGGGACGCGGCCGGCGCGCGGGTCGTCGCCTGGCTAACCGAAACCGGTGGCGTCGCCGTGTTCGCCACGATCGGCGACCCCAACGTGTACTCCACCTTCACCTACCTCGCCCAGACGGTGACCGCGCTCGCGCCCGGCGTCGCCGTCGAGACCGTGCCCGGGATCACCGCGATGCAGGCGCTCGCCGCCGCGAGCGGTACCCCGCTGGTCGAGGGGAGCGAGCCGCTGACCCTGCTGCCGCTCGGGGACCGCTTCGACCGGCTCCGGGCGGTGCTTGCGGGGGACGGTACGGTCGTGGTGTACAAGGGTGGCCGGCGCCTGCCCGCGCTGGCCGCCGCGATCGCCGAGTCGGGCCGGGACGCCGTCTACGGCGCCCGCTTGGGCCTGCCCGGCGAGCGCGTGACCACGCTGTCCACTGTGGACGGCACCGCACCGTACCTGTCGACCGTACTGGTACCGGTGCGCCGCGACGGCCGGGGGAGCAAGCTGTGAGTGCAGCGGAGCCGCGGCGTGGTTTGAGCCGCACGACGCGCCGGCGGAGCCGGTGCGCGGCGTGGGGCGATGGCCGCGCCTTGATGCGGCGTAGCGGAGCGAACCGGGAGACGCTGTGGCCGGACGGGTGACTTTCGTGGGGGCCGGGCCCGGTGCGGCCGACCTCATTACCGTGCGAGGCGCCCGCGCGCTCGCCACGGCCGACTACGTGGTCTGGGCGGCCAGCCTGGTCCACGAGGACGTGCTGATGCATGCGAGCCCGGCCGCGCAGATCATCGAGTCCACGACCCTGACGCTGGAGTCCACTGTGGACATCTACCGCCGGGCGGCGGCGGACCGGCTGCACGTGGTGCGGCTGCACTCCGGCGACCCCTCACTGTGGGGGGCGATGCAGGAGCAACTCGACGCGTGCGCCGGGCTGGACCTCGACATCGAGATCGTGCCGGGCGTCTCGGCCTACGCGGCGGCGGCCGCCGTGGCCGGCAGGGAGCTGACGGTACCCGAAGTGGCCCAGTCGGTCGTGCTCACCCGGCTCGGTGGCGGCAAGACCCCGATGCCGCCCGGCGAGAGCGTCGAGGAGTTCGCCCGGCACGGCACCACGATGGCGGTGTTCCTGTCCGCCGCCCGCAGCCGCCAGCTCGCCGTCGAACTGACCAAGGGCGGGTACCCGCAGGAGACGCCGGTGCTGGTCGCCTACCGCGTGACGTGGCCGGACGAGCTGCTGCTGTGGTGCACGGTCGGCACCCTGGAGGCCACCGTCAAGGAGCACCGGCTCTGGAAGCACACGCTGTTCCTCGTCGGACCGGCGCTGGCCGCCACCGGTACCCGCAGCCACCTCTACCACCCGGGCCACTTCCACGGTTACCGGCGGGCCGAACCGGCGGCCCGGACGTCGCTGCGGAGCGGCCGGTGACCGAGTTGGCTGGCACTCGCTCCGCTCGCGCCGGTCATGCCCGATCCTCGCGGGAGGAGCGGGCTGCGCCCGCGCCGTTGTCGCCTCGGCCACCCTGTGCCCGACCGTCCGACTCGGTCGCTGCGCTCCTTCGCTCCCGGCCGGCCGCGGGCGGCGGCGCATGACCGAGTCGCCCGAGCTGCGTGAGCCGGACCTGCCCCGCACGGCGAAGGTCCGGCCGAAGGCGTTGCGTACCGGTTGGACCACAGGTACCTGTGCCTCTGCGGCGGCCAAGGCGGCGACGCAGCTTCTCGACGACGGCCGGCCACGCGAGTGGGTCGAGGTCGCGCTCCCCTCGGGACGGCGGGTCACCTTCGCGGTGCGCCGCTGCGCCTGGGCCGCCGAGGGGGCGCAGGCGGTGGTCGTCAAGGACGCCGGTGACGACCCCGACGTCACGCACGGCGCGCACCTGACCGCGACGGCCTCGTGGCGCGACGGCGCCGGCGTCGACCTGGCCGGCGGGGAGGGCGTCGGGGTGGTCACCAAGCCCGGGCTCGGGCTGCCGGTCGGCGGGCCGGCGATCAACCCGGTGCCCCGCGCGATGATCGTCCAGGCGGTCAGCGAGGTGGTGGGCGACCGGGGGATCCGGATCGTCATCAGCGTGCCCGACGGCGAGCGCATGCCCCGCAAGACGACCAACCGCCGGCTCGGCATCGTGGGCGGCATCTCCATCCTCGGTACCACCGGGGTCGTCCGCCCGTTCTCTACCGCGGCCTGGCGAGCCAGTGTCGTGCAGGCCGTGCAGGTGGCCGCCGCGCAGGGCGAGCGGACGATCGTGCTGTGCACCGGTGGGCGCACCGAACGCGGCGCCCGCGCGCTGCTGCCCGAGGTGCCCGAGGTGTGCTTCGTGGAGGTCGGCGACTTCACCGGCGCGGCCCTGCGTACCGCCGCGGCGCACGGCATCACGCGCGTGGTGTTCGTCGGCATGGTCGGCAAGATAACCAAGCTGGCCGCCGGCGTGCTGATGACCCACTACACCCGCTCCACTGTGGACACCGGGCTGCTCGGCCGGATCACCACCGGCGCGGGTGGCTCGACCGGGCTGGCCGCCGAGGTCGACGCCGCCAACACCGCCCGGCACGCGTACGAGCTGTGGGAGTCGGCCGGGCTGCTGCGCGCGGCCGGGGACGCGCTCTGCGGCCGGGCGCGCGATGTGCTGGTCCGCTTCGCCGGCCTGGCCGCCGACGTCGCCCTGGTCGACTTCACCGGGGGTACCGTCGTCGCGTCCACCGAACCCGGGTGGCTCACGTGATCACGGTGATTGGATGTGACGGCGGTCCGCTGCCCCCGCTCGCCCTCAAGCGGTTGGCGGAGGCGACGCTCGTGGTCGGCGCCGCCCGTCATCTGTCCACAGTGGATTGTAGCGACGCCGAGCGCGTCGTCCTCGGCGACGTCGCCACCGCGGTCCAGCGGCTGGCGGCACATCCCGGGCCGGCGGTCGTGCTGGCCAGTGGCGACCCCGGATTCTTCGGCATCGTCCGCGCGCTGCGCCGGGCCGGCCTGCGCCCCGAGGTGCTGCCCGCGCTCTCCTCGGTCGCGGTCGCGTTCAGCCGCCTCGGGCTGCCCTGGGACGACGCGGTCGTCGTGTCGGCCCACGGCAGCACCGGTGACCGCGCACTGCGCCGGGCGGTGCACACCTGCCGCGCGTACCCGAAGGTGGCCGTGCTCACCGGCCCCGGCGCCGGCCCCGCCGAGCTGGCCGCCGCGCTGCCGGGCCGGCGCCTGGTCGTGGCCGCACGGCTCGGCGCGCCGGACGAGCGGGTCGGCGACTACGACGGCGGCGCCTGGCCCGAGCCGACCGTCGTCCTTGCACTGTCCGATGTGGACGGCGAGACCGGGTGGCTGGCCGGTGCGCCACCGGCGCCGGCCGGTTGGGCGCTGCCCGAGTCCGCGTTCGCGCACCGTGCCTCGATGGTCACCAAGGCCGAGGTCCGCGCGCTGGTTCTGGCCCGGCTCGGTCCGCGCCTCGGCGACCTGGTGTGGGACGTCGGGGCCGGCAGCGGATCGGTGGCGGTCGAATGCGCCCGGCTGGGCGCCGCGGTCGTGGCCGTGGAGCGGGACGCCGAGGCGTGCGACCTCATCCGCCGCAACGGCACCCGCTTCGGAGTGCCGGTCGAGGTGGTCCACGGGTCCGCCCCCGGCGCGCTCGACAACCTCCCCGAACCCGACGCGGTCTTCGTCGGCGGTGGCGGCCTCGACGTGCTCGCCGCGTGCGCGGCCCGCCGCCCGGCCCGGCTGGTCGCCGGGTACGCGATCCTTGAGCGGGTCGGCCCGGCGGTCGCCGCGCTGCGCGCCGCCGGGTACCGCGTCGACGGCACCCAGCTCCAGGCGAGCCGCCTCGTCGAGCTGCCCGCGGGCGAGCACCGGCTCGCCGCCGCGAACCCGGTCACCGTGCTGTCCGGAGTGCCGGCATGATCGGCCTCGTCACCGCGACGGCGGCCGGGCGGCGCCTGGCCCAGCGGCTCGCCGACGCCTGGCCGGCGGACACCACCATTCACAGTGGACCGGTTGCCGAGCAGGTCCGCGCGGGCTGGGGCGGCGCGCGGGCGCTCGTGTGCTTCCTCGCGACCGGCGCGACCGTCCGCCTGCTCGCCCCGCTCCTGGCCAACAAGCGCACCGACCCGGGCGTGGTCTGCGTCGACGAGGCGGGCCGGTACGCGGTCGCGCTGCTCGGCGGCCACGCCGGTGGCGCCAACGCCCTCGCCCTACGGGTGGCCGAGGTGCTCGGGGCGGAACCGGTGCTCACCACCGCCACCGATGCGACCGGTGTGACACCGATGGACGGGTTCGGCGCCGATCTCGGCTTCCGGCTGCCCGACCCCGCTCCGCTGGCCAAGGTCACCGCCGCCGTGCTCGACGGCGCGCCGGTCGAGGTCGAGGGGATGACCTGGCCGCTGCCGGCCCTGCCGTCCGGCGACCCGGTGGCTGGTCCCGTGCGGATCGCGGTCAGCGACCGGCTCGACGCCACCGCCGACCTGGTGTACCGGCCGCCGTCCCTGGTCGTCGGCGTCGGCGCCAGTCGCGGCGCACCCGCTGAGGAACTCGACGACCTCATCGGTACCGTGCTCGCCGGCGCCGGGCTCGCGGCCGATTCGGTACGTGGCCTGGCCACGATCGACGTCAAGGCCGGCGAGCCCGGGATCCGTACGGTCGCCGAGCGCCACGGCTGGCCCCTGCTCACCTTCCCCGCCGCCGACCTGTCCACTGTGGACGTGCCCAACCCGTCGGAGACGGTACGGTCGGCGGTGGGCACGCCGAGCGTGGCGGAGGCCGCGGCGCTGCTCGCCGCACGCCGGGCCGGCCGGGACGCTCACCTCGTCGTGCCGAAGCACGCCAGCGCGACGGGTACCGCCGCGGTGGCCCGGCTGGTCCCGCGCGGGCGGCTCATGCTCGTCGGGCTCGGGCCGGGTGCCGAGGACCTGCGCGCGCCCCGGGCCGTGGCCGCGCTGCGCCGGGCCTCGGTCGTGGTGGGCCTCGACCAGTACGTGGCGCAGGTCCGCCACCTGCTCAGCCCCGGTACCCGGGCGCTGGAGAGTGGCCTGGGCGCCGAGGAGGAGCGGGCGCGCGCGGCGGTGACGCTCGCCGGCGAGGGGCACGCGGTCGCGCTGGTCGGGTCCGGTGACGCGGGCATCTACGCGATGGCTTCGCCCGCCCTGCAGGCCGCCGACGGCACGATCGACGTGGAGGTGGTCCCGGGCATCACCGCCGCCGTCGCCGCCGCCGCGCGGCTCGGGGCGCCGCTGGGCCACGACCACGCGTACCTGTCCCTGTCCGACCTGCACACGCCCTGGCCGGTCATCGTCGAGCGGCTCCGGGCGGTCGCCGGCGCCGACCTGGTCGCCTGCCTCTACAACCCGCGCAGCGCCGGCCGGCGGCGGCAGTTCGACGAGGCGGTGGCGATCCTCGCGGCGCACCGGCCGCCGGACACGCCGGTGGGGATCGTCCGCGACGCTACCCGCGCGGGCGAACGGGTCATCCTCACCACGCTCGCCGCGCTGGACCCCGACGATGTCGACATGCGCAGCGTGGTCATCGTGGGCGCCAGCCAGACCCGGGTCGTGGCCGGGCGGATGGTCACCCCCCGGGGGTACCGGTGGCAAGCGTGACGTTCGCCGGCTGCGCGGGGTGCGGGGCCTGCCTGCTGACCTGCCCCACCCACGCGATCCGCCCCGACGCCGGGCAACTGTACGCCCGGCCGGAGCTGTGCACCGGCTGCGGGGAGTGCGTCGAGATCTGCCCGGTCGACGCGATCACCCTCGACGTCCTGGAGCCCGCCGAATGACCGCCCGTACCGTGCACCAGATCGAAGCGGAGTCCTACCGGATCCTGCGCTCCACAGTGGACACCTCGCACCTGGCGCCGTACAGCCGCGACGTCGTGGAGCGAATCGTGCACACGACCGCCGACCCCGGGTGGGTCACCGACCTCGTGACCGACGAGGCCGCCCTGGCGGCCGGAGCGGCCGCCCTGCGGGACGGGGCGCCGCTCGTGGCGGACGTGGCGATGGTGGCGGCGGGCATCACCCGGTACCCCTCGGTGTGTCTTCTCGGCGAGAGCGCGGGCCGCGGGATGACCCGGTCCGCCGCGGGCATCCGCGCCGCCGCGCAGACGGCGGCCGACGGCGCGGTGTGGGCGATCGGCAACGCGCCGACCGCGCTGGTCGAGCTGCTGCGCCTGGCGGCGGACGGTGCGGTGCGCCCGGCGCTCGTCATCGGGCTGCCGGTCGGCTTCGTCGGCGCCGTCGAGGCGAAGGCGGCGCTGCGGGGCACCGGACTGCCGCAGCTGACCAACGTGTCCGCGCGCGGTGGCGCCGCGGTGGCGGCCGCCGCGGTCAACGCCCTGCTCTACGGCGATCCCCTGGAGGGTCGATGATCGGTCTGCTCGTCGCCGGGCACGGCAGCAGCGACGTGGCCGGCGCGGACCAGTTCCGGTTGCTGGCCGACCGGGTCGGCAAGCGGCTGGCCGCCGACGACGTTCCGGTGGCCGGCGGCTTCATCGAGCTGTCCGCACCGCCGATCCGCGACGCGGTGGCCGAACTCGTCGCCAGCGGCGCGCGCCGGCTCGCGGTCGTGCCCCTCACGCTCGTCTCGGCCGGCCACGCCAAGGGCGACATCCCCGCGGCGCTGGCCCGGGAACGCCGGCGCCATCCCGGGCTGACCGTCGCGTACGGCCGGCCGCTAGGCCCGCACCCCACCGTCCTGGCCGTGCTGCGGCAGCGGCTGGCCGCGCTGGACGCCGGCCCGGACACCACGGTGCTGCTCGTCGGGCGCGGCTCCACCGACCCCGACGCCAACGCCGAGGTCGCCAAGACCGCCCGGCTGCTGGCCGAGACGACACCGCTCGCCGGGGTCGAGTACGCCTTCGTCTCGCTCGCGCCGCCGGACACGGTCACCGGGCTGGACCGTTGCCGGCGGCTCGGCGCCAGCCGGATCGTCGTCCTGCCCTACTTCCTGTTCACCGGCGTCCTGCCGCGCCGCGTCGCGCGCCAGGCCACGGATTGGGGGGCCGGGAACCCATCGGTGTCGGTCTCGTGTGCCGAGGTCATCGGCGACTGCGCGGAGCTGGCCGACGTGGTCCTCGAACGGTACCGGGAGGCGCTCGCCGGTGACCTGCGCATGAACTGCGACACCTGCCTCTACCGGACCCCGCTGCCCGGACACGAGCACCGCCTCGCCGCACCGCAGACGCCGCACCACCACCCGCACGACCACAGCCATTGACTGGTGCCGCGGCACGGGCAGCGGGCCTGCTGGCGGCTGCGGTGGCGTTCCGCCGTTGGCGACGCTCGGACATCACGGCGAATCCATGTCACCATCGGGGCCGTGGTCGCCACGTGCCTGGTTCTCGCGGTGGGCGCCAGCCTCGTCGCGTCGCGCGGGCATGGACGCCCCCGGTCCGGGCATCACTCCCGGCCGCGCTCACGCCAGTGTTGACTGCGGTCCTGCCGCGCGGGGTCGTCGGCCGCCGGCATGGCCGGTACCTCGCGTACCGGCCGTTCTACGTGGTGGGCCCCGCATACGGCGGACTGATCGGCGGCGTCGACGAGCTGGCCCGGTTGGCGCTGGCGCACCTCAACGAGGGCGCGGTCGACGGCGTACGGCTGCTGTCCCCGGCGACCACCGCGGCCATGCGGCAGATCGTGCCGCGCGGCGGCACCCGTGACGTCGGTCTGGCGTGGTACCGCCCGCTCTCGGCCGACCCGGCCGGCTTCGTCGAGCACCTCGGCGGCGGGAGCGGGTTCTTCACGGTCCTGCGCCTGTACCCGGAGCGGCGTCTGGGGATCGCGCTGATGGGCAACGCCACCCGCTACGACTACGAGAAGATCATCGCCGGTGTCCTCGACACCGGGTGGTGACCGCGTCGATCGGATCAGGCCGCGCCGGCCGGGTGCCCGCCGGCGTCGTCGGGCGTCACCGGCGTGATCCGGAAGACCGGGTACCGAGCGGCGATCCGCTCGAACTCCTCCAGCGGAGCGGACCGGTCCACCGGCACGTGTGGCCGGGCGCCCGGGGCGAGTGCGAGGTACCGGCGCAGGATCGGCGCCCGCACACCGACCTCGACCTCGGTGAGGTACACCGGTTGGCGGCCGCGGCGGCACAGCGCGGCCCGGCCCCCGGCGGCGCGGACATTGCGTACCCAGTTGGTGTGGTCGCCGAGCATCGACACCAGGTACCGCTCACCGTCGTAGTCGGCCACGGCCACCGGGAAGGAGATCACCCGACCGGTGTGCCGCCCGGTCACCTCCAAGGTCACCGCGCGGCTCGGGGACAGCAGCCCCGCCGAGAACTGCAGCGCCGACATCCGGTTCATGGCCTTGGCCAGCCGGCCGGGGCGACCGGTGCGGTACATCCACCTCTTGATCCCGTACAGCCACCGGAACGGCGCCGGTTTCTGCCTGGTCATACGTCCAGGATCAGCGGTCCGCCGTCCCGGACGAAGGGTCCTTGGTCCTCGGTCCGCGACCGGATTGGACGGGTTCATGCGGACCGGCGTTGATCACATCCGCGTGGCTACTGTCGGCGATGGCCGGCGGACGGTACGGTATCGCCGTTGCGTCATTTGCACGTGCCGGCTGGTGGAAGGGCGTTGGGTCGGCGGTTGACGCGGTTGCGGGTGGCGACCGGGAAGTCTCGGCGGGAGGTGGCGGAGGCTCGGTTGGGGATTTCGGAGCCGACGTTGCACCGGATTGAGACGGGTAAGGTGCCGGTGACGGTGGCGAATGTGCGGGCGTTGTGCTGGTTGTATGGGGCGGATGCCAGTGTGACGGATGCGTTGGCGGAGTTGGCGTTGGGGACGTCGCAGGAGGAGTGGTGGGATGCCAGTTCGGTGATTCCGGATTGGTTCAAGTTGTATGTGGGGTTGGAGGCGTCGGCGGGGCGGATTTGTTGTTATGACGGGGAGGTGGTGCCGGGGGAGTTTCAGACGGAGGGGTATGCGCGGGCGGTGTTTGCGGCGGAGCAGCCGCCGGATGTGGAGGCGGCGGATCGGCATGTGAAGTTGCGGTTGCAGCGGCAGCAGACGTTGTTGGGTCGGCGGCCGGCGCCGCGGTTGGTGACGGTGTTGGGGCAGGGGGTGGTGACGCGGCCGGTGGGTGGGGAGGCGGTGTTGGCGGGGCAGGTGGAGCATCTGCGGGCGTGTGCGCGGTATGAGCATGTGGAGATTCGGGTGTTGCCGTGGTCGGTGGGGGCGCATCCGGCGATGGCGGGGGCGTTTCGGATCTTGGATTTTGATGATCCGGAGGATCCGGATGTGGTGTACCTGGAGTCGCATGTGGGTGCGCTGTATTTGGAGGATCCGGCGGAGGTGGATGAGTATCGGCGGATCTTTGAGTTGATTCGTAAGGACGCGGTACCCATCGAAGACTTCC
>WNFV01000038.1_pt1 | contig 121397 bp, 108 predicted proteins | sample 5400101 | NCBI WGS metagenome assembly WNFV01 (sample SAMN13153361, study PRJNA577476) | soil metagenome | isolation source: 115 cm soil or saprolite under grassland replicate 1 | place: USA:California | collected 2016-06-15 | reverse complement strand
CGCGGCCACGGCCGCGGCGGAGGTCTCCCGGGCGGCGTCGGCGATGCCGACCAGCCCCGCGGCCCGGCCGTCGACCGCGACCAGCACGGCCGTGCGCCCGCCGGCGGCCAGCTCCTCCCGCCGGGCCCCGAGCGGCCCCAGGTCGACCCGCTCCCGGTCCAGCAGCCGCCGGTTGCCGACCGCGACCCGGCGGCCCTCGACGGTCGCGACCGCGCCGTGGCCGGGGACGTTCTCGAAGCCCTCGGCGGCCGCCTGGCCGACCCCGGCGTGGTCGGCGCGGCGCACGATCGCCTCGGCCAGCGGGTGCTCCGACTCGCGCTCGACCGCGGCGGCCAGCCGCAGCAGCTCGGCCTGGCCGAGCCCGTCGGTCTCCACCTCGGTCACCTCCGGCTCGCCCTTGGTGAGCGTGCCGGTCTTGTCCATCACCACGGTGTCGATGCGCGCCGCGGTCTCCAGCGCGATCGCGTGCTTGAACAGGATCCCCCGCTTGGCGCCCAGCCCGGTGCCGACCATGACCGCGGTCGGGGTCGCCAGCCCCAGCGCGTCCGGGCAGGTGATCACCACCACGGTGATCGCGAACAGCACCGCCGCGCTCGCCGGCCGGTCGCTGGCCAGCAGCCAGACCGCGAACGTCAGCCCGCCGCCGGCCAGCGCGACCAGCACCAGCCAGAACGCGGCCCGGTCGGCCAGCTGCTGGCCGGGCGCCTTGGAACTCTGCGCCTCCTGGACCAGCTTGACGATCTGCGCCAGGGCGGTGTCGGCGCCGACCCTGGTCGCGCGCACCCGCAGGGTGCCGTTCTTGTTGATGGTGGCGCCGGTCACCGGCGAGCCCGGCTGCTTGTGGACCGGCAGGCTCTCGCCGGTCACCACCGACTCGTCGGCCTCGCTGTCGCCGTCGGTGACCACCCCGTCGGTGGCGATCTTGGCCCCCGGGCGGACCAGCAGCAGGTCACCGACCACCACCTCGGCGGTGGGCACCTCGGCCGGCTCGCCGTCACGCAGCACCAGCGCCTTGGGCGGGGCCAGGTCCAGCAGGGTGCGGATGGCGTCGTTGGCGCCGCCCCGGGCGCGCATCTCGAACCAGTGGCCCAGCAGCACGAAGCTGGCCAGCACGGCCGCGGCCTCGTAGAACACCTCGCCGCCGCCGGTCAGGGTGACCACCAGCGAGTAGCCCCAGCCGGCGCCGACCGCGACCGCGACCAGCACCATCATGTCCAGGGTGCGGGCGCGCAGGGCGTGCACCGCGCCGCTGAAGAAGATCCAGCAGGAGTAGAAGACCACCGGCAGGCTGAGCAGCAGCGCCCACACGTCGTCGCGCAGCCCGAACGGCGCCGCCACCTCGAACCCGAGCACGTCGCGGCCGATCGGCGACCACAGCAGGATCGGGACGGAGAACAGGGCGGCGACCAGGAACCGGTTGCGCATGTCGGCCACCATCGCCGCCATCGACATCGCGCCGTGCCCACCATGGCCCATCACCGCCTGCGGCGCCCGCAACGCCTCCCCGGGCGCCGCCGCGGCATGCGCCGCGTGCGCGGCGGCCGGCGCGTGCTCGGCCGCGGCGCCCATGGGCTCGACCGCCACCGCCTGCGCGACCGCGCCGTGGGCGCCGTGCGCGGGGTCTGGTTCCATCTCCGGGTCGCAGATGTGCTCGGGCACCGACTGGCCGGCGCAGTGGTAGCCGCACTCCTCCACCAGGCGGCGCAGCTCCGCCAGGGACGTCTTGGACGGGTCGTAGACCACCGTCGCGGTCTGCGCCACCGGGTTGGCCTCCACCCGCTCGACCCCCGGGCGGCGGCCGAGCACCGCCTCCACCCGCACCTTCTCGGAGGCCCGCAGCATCGGGTGGACGTCCAGCACGGCCGTGCTGCGCTCCTTGTGGTTCCGTTCCATGCCATCTCCTCCCGGTTGGCCACACCCTTGGCCGCGTAGCGGGGCCCGGCCGCCTGCACCGCGACGGTCACCCGGCCGCCCGCGCGGCCCGTGGCCGCCTCCCGGGTCATGGCGTCCCCGGAGCCACGCCTCAGCCCCGCGTCCCCCCGACGGTCCGGCCTGGCCCCCGCAGCACCTCCAGCCGGTGGCGGACCGCTTCGGCGCCCGCGGGGAGCGGCGCTGTGGTGTAGTCTACGACGCCGTGTCAGAAGGATGGAGGTCGCGGGCTTGGCCGGGCACATCGCATCCGTCGTCGTCCGGCTCCAGCGCCGGGGGCGTCGGGACCCCTGCCCCGGGCTGGCTCCGACCGGAAGCGAGGTGAGTCGACAATGAGCCCTCGGCGACTTGCGGTCCTGACCATTCTGGGGACGGCTCTCCTGTCACTGGCGTTCGCAACACCGGCCGCCGGTTCGACGGTCTACACATTCAACCTGGTGGGGCCGAATACCGCTCTGGCCCCGTCGGGCCCGCATGCGGGGGACACCATCCGCGTGACCGGGTCCGGGACCTTCGACCCGGCGGGGGGGACGATCGTGGCGGGCGGCTCGTTTACCCACCTCAACGCCGACGGGACGGTGCACCAGCGAGGGACCTGGCAGGCGACCGGGCTCACCAGCTTCACCGGCTTCGGCGGGCCGAGCCCCGGCCGACAGGGCGGCGTGCTGTGGATGGTGGTGACCCACTTCCCCAACGGGGAAGCTCCGCATCCGGGGGTTCCGATGAGCGTGACCTCGACCATCAACGCCCCACCCGGGCTCATCCAGGGGACGACCGTCGCGGAGTTCACGGTGAAGACCGGCGGGAAGGCGCGCTTCCACCTGGCCTCGTAGCTTGCCCAAGGCCGGAGCCGAATCCACGCAGGGCGGACCCCGGTCGCCTCCGTACCAGCCCGCAGGCCGAACCGGGGGTGGCCCCGGACGGCGGGCACCGTTGGTTCCCGGTGCTGGTCGCCAACTACCGGCGGCTGGCGATCGGTGAGGAGCGGGCCGTGCGCGTCCAGTTTCGGGCCAGGGACGTGACGCCGCTTCGACCTCCGGCTAGGATCTGCGACAGCCTGCCGTGGCAACCGACGACCCGAGGTCTTGAGAGCAGCCGATGCCGTCCCGTTCGGCCGCCCTGCTGGAGGCGGCGCTCGCGCTGGGCTCCGAGCACGAGCTCGAGCCCGTGCTGCGGCGCATCGTCGAGAGCGCCACCACGGTCGTGGACGCGCGCTACGGCGCCCTGGGACGCTACGACGAGCACGGCGAGATCCAGACCTTCGTGCATGTCGGCGTGGACGCCGCGACGGTCGCCAGGATCGGGCGCCTGCCGCGCGGGCGGGGCCTGCTCGGCGAGGTGATCGCGGCCGACGGGCCGATCCGCCTCGACGACCTCGGTGCCGACCCGCGCTCCTGCGGGTTCCCGCCGCACCACCCGCCGATGCGGACGTTCCTGGGCGTGCCGGTCGCCAGCGGCAGCCGCCGCTACGGCAACCTGTACCTGACCGAGAAGCGGGATGGCCGCCCCTTCGACGACCAGGACGAGCGCCTGATCGTCACCCTCGCGGCGTTCGCCGCGGCGGCCATCGAGAGCGCCCTGCTGGTCGCCGCCGAGCGGGAGCGCGCCACGGCTTTGGCGGAGCTGGCCGCGGCCCGCGAGCGCGAGCGCCTGCGCCAGGAGATGCTCGCCCGCGTGATCGGCGCCCAGGAGGCCGAGCGGGCCAGGGTCGCACGCGACCTGCACGACGAGATCGGCCAGGGGCTCACCTCCGTGCTGCTCGGGCTACGGCTCGTCGAGACCTCCCTGGAAGGCGACCCGCCCGACCTCGAGGGGGTCCGCAAGCACGGCGCGGACCTGCGCGAGCTGGTCGCGGCGGCGCTGCGGGACGTCCGGCGGCTCGCGTTCGAGCTGCGCCCCACCGTGCTCGACGACGTGGGGTTGGTCGCCGCGTTGCAGCGGCTCGCCGCGGACGTGGCCGCCCGGCACGGGATCGTCCCGGACGTTGCCGTGGACGGGCTCGGCCAGGCGGCGCGCCTCCCGGGCGAGGTCGAGACGGTCGCCTACCGCGTGACCCAGGAGGCGCTCACCAACGTGGTCCGCCACTCGCACGGGTCGGCGGTGAGCGTGGTGGTCGCGCGCTCCGCCGGCAAGCTCCGCGTGCTCGTCGAGGACGACGGCGTCGGGTTCGACCCGGCCGCGGTACCGGCCACGTCGCTTGGGCTGCGCGGCATGCGCGAGCGGGCGGCGCTGGTCGGCGGCAGCGTCGCGGTCGCCTCGGCGCCCGGCCGGGGGACGGCGGTGGTCCTGGAGGTGCCGCTTGCCTGACGCGATCCGCACGGCGCTGTGCGACGACCACCGGGTGGTCCGCAGCGGCCTGCGCCGGCTGCTGGAAGACGAGCCGGACATCGAGGTGGTCGGCGAGGCCGGCACGGCCGGCGAGGCGGTTGCGCTCGCGCGGGCCGAGCGTCCGGACGTGTTCGTCATGGACCAGGGCCTGCCCGGCCCGAGTGGCATCGAGGCGACCCGCAGGCTCCTGGAGGCGAGCCCCGCCACCCGAGTGCTCATGCTCACGGTCCACGACGACGTGGCGTACCTGCGCGCCGCGTTCGAGGCGGGCGCCGCCGGCTACGTCGTGAAGGACGCAGCCGACGTGGAGCTGGTGCTGGCCGTGCGGACGGTCGCGTCCGGCCGCCAGTACGTGCACCCGACCCTCGGCGCCGCCCTGCTCGCCCCGGAGACGGCCGCCCCTCGCCCGCAGGGGCCGGGCGGCGCGCTGTCCGAGCGCGAGATCGACGTCCTGCGGCTGGTCGCGCTCGGCTTCACCAACGCCGAGATCGCCGGCCAGCTCGTGGTGTCGGTCCGCACCGTCGAGACCCACCGCGCGCACCTCCAGCAGAAGCTCGGGCTGCGCTCGCGCGCCGAGCTGGTCCGCTTCGCCCAGGAGCACGGCCTGCTGCAGGAGGGCGACGACGCCGCTCCGTAGTCGCCCGCAGCGGTGCTTCGGTAGTCGCAACGGATGGCGGCTCGTGCTCTCCGGCCCACGATGGCCGGAGGAGGAAGGAGGAGGTACCGACATGAACGTTGGCCGGGCGTCGCGCCGCGTGGCCGCTGGCGCCCTCGTGCTCCCGCTGCTGGTCGCCCTGGCCCTACCGGCCTTGGCGGACGAGCCGGGCGAGAGCGACGAGGCCAGCGTGCTCGTCCGCCAAGGGATCGCCCTGATCGTCAACACGCCCGACGACATGGAGGGCATCGAGGACAAGATCAAGGACGCCCAGGAGGTCCAGAACAAGGAAGGCGTGAAGATCGAGCTGGTCGAGCAGGCAGGCGAGGCATTCGAGCAGGGCGACATGCACCGGGCCCGCTCGCTGCTCGAGCAGTCGATCGGCGCGCGCCCGCACCTCGGGGGCCGCGACGTGCCGCCCATCCGCGAGGCCTCGAGCCTGGGGTCTGGGACGCTGGCCACCGGCGAGCAGACCGGCACCAACGTGGCCATCGACCCGCTGGAGCCGGATCGCGGGCTCGACGGCGGCGCATGGGCCATGCTCGCCGCCTCGCTCGGCCTGATCCTGCTCGGCGCCTGGCTGGCGCTGCGCTGGCGGCCCCTTCGCCACCGGGAGGCATGATGGCAACCACCGACCTGCCCGCCGGCCAGGCGCAGCCGGGGACGCGCGGGCACGCTGGGCGGCGGGCGCTGGACGCGATCGACGAGCGCCTGGGGCTGAACGCGCTGCAGTACCCGGTGCCCGAGCATGCCAACACCCTGGCCTGGAGCCTGGGCGGGCTGACCGCGGCGTCGCTGGTGATCCTCATCGCGACCGGCCTGCTCCTGACGCAGTTCTACAACCCCGTGCCCGAGGTGGCCAACCAGTCGGTGCGCGACATCATCACCGGGGTGTGGGGCGGCAGCTTCATCCGCGGGATCCACTACTGGGCCGCGCAGGCCATGTACGTGCTGGCCGGGCTGCACCTGCTGCGGGTGTTCGTCGACGGCTCCTACAAGCGCCCGCGGGAGGGCAACTGGCTGGTCGGCGTCGCCCTGTTCGCCCTGACGGTCGGGGCGCTGTTCACCGGCACGATCCTCAAGTGGGACCAGGAGGCGTTCGAGGCGCTCGGCCACAACCTGGAGATCGGCCGCGCGCTCGGCGGCTTCGGCTTCTGGTTCTCGACCGAGTTCTCCCAGAACGTGCCGATCCTGCTGCGGCTGTACGTCGCCCACGTGGCCATCCTGCCGCTGCTGCTGGTGGCGCTGTTCGTCGTGCATGCGGCGCTGATCAAGCGGCATGGGATCTCCCCGCACCCGAGGGTCCCGGACGCGCCGGCGGAGCCGAGGGAGCCGTTCACCCACCACCTGCGCCGCATCGGGGCGTTCGGCCTGGCCCTGCTCGGCGCGCTCGGCGTGCTGGCGATCATGCGCGCGCCCGGGATCGGCCCGACCCCGGTGGAGGGCATCGAGGTCACCAAGCCGCTGTGGATGTTCCTGTGGTACTTCCCGCTGGAGGACTGGTTTGGCGTCTCCGCCATCCTGTGGGCCGTGGTCGTGCTGTTCGCGCTGCTGGTGGCGGTGCCGTTCCTGGACCGCGGCCCGGAGCGGCACTGGCGCAGGCGGCCGTTCATGATGGCCGGGATGGTCGTGGTGGTCGGTGCGATGGCGGTGCTCACCGTGTTGGCCCTGCTCGGCGGCGGCGCGGAGCACGTCGGATGAGCCGCGTCATGTGGACGTTCTGGGTCCTGGTGACCCTCGCCGTGGTCGCCATGGGCGTGCTCTCGGCCGCCCTCGAGGCCCGCCCGAGCCCCGGGACCGGGCTGATGGTGGCCGTCAGCGGGACCGTCCTGGCCGCGGCGAGCGCACTGGCCCTGCGGATCTGGCTGGTCGTGGGAGGCCGTGGGCGTTGACGTCTGCCCCCTGTGCGACGGGCACCCCGTCGTCCTCGTCGCGCTTCGGCATCCCGCCATGCGGCGGTTCACCCGGGAGTTGCTGGAGCGCGAATGCCGCTGCTGGACGCCGGTGGAGGCCCGCGCGGGCTCCTCGCCCCGCATTGAGTTGGCGGCGCTCACGCCGGACCTGCTGGTGATCGACGCCGCCGACTTCGTCGTCTGCTGCCCGGACCCGTCCTGCGGATTCCCACCGGGCCGGGTCGTCGTCGTCGGACCGGAGCCCGACCCGTCCTACCGGCAGGCCGCCCGGGCCCACGGCGCCGGGGCCTGGGTCCCCAGGGAACGGGTCGGCGAGGATCTCGGCCGCGAGATGCGGCGGCTGCTAGGTTGCATACATGACCCCTGCCCGGCCGGCGAGCCCACGACGCGCCCAGCGACCCCGACCCCGGCAGGCAAGCGGTCCCGTGAACCGGAGCGGCGGCCAGCGACGCCAGGCGCCTTGTCGGATGCCTACGGCTCCGACGGGACCGAGACGAGACAGGGAGGTTCCCGCCCATGACGACCAGGGACGCACCCGCCGGCCTCCCCGACGAGCAGCTCGACCCGATCATCGCGTACTGGAACGCGGCGAACTTCCTGACCGTGGGCCAGATCTACCTCAAGCACAATCCGCTGCTGCGCGAGCCGCTGCGGCCCGGGCACATCAAGCCGCGCCTGCTCGGGCACTGGGGCACCTCGCCCGGGCTGAACCTGGTCTACGCACACCTCAACCGCCTGATCCTGGACACCGACGTCGACGCGGTCCTGATCACCGGGCCGGGCCACGGCGGGCCCGCGATCGTTGCCAACGTCTACCTGGAGGGCACCTACTCGGAGGTCTACCCGGCCGTCTCCCAGGACGCCGACGGCCTGCACCGCCTCGTTCGGCAGTTCTCCACGCCCGGCGGCATCCCCAGCCACGTGAGCGTCCCGACCCCCGGCTCGATCCACGAGGGCGGCGAGCTCGGCTACGCACTCGTCCATGCCTTCGGCGCCGCCTTCGACAACCCCGACCTGCTCGTGGCCTGCGTCGTCGGCGACGGGGAGGCCGAGACCGCCCCGCTGGAGGGTGCCTGGAAGGGGATCCGCTTCCTGAACCCCGCCCGCGACGGCGCGGTGCTGCCGATCCTGCACCTCAACGGCTACAAGATCGCCGGGCCGACCGTGCTCGGCCGCGCGCCCGACCCGCAGGTGCGCGCGCTGCTCGACGCGCACGGCTACCAGGTCCACGAGGTCGCCGGCGACGACCCCCGGCAGGTCCACCGCGACTTCGGCGCGACCCTTGACGCCTGCTACGCGGAGATCCGCCGCATCCAGGCCGACGCCCGCGGGCGCGGCCCGAAGGCATGCACCCAGCCGCCCCGCTGGCCCGCGATCGTGCTTCGCACCCCCAAGGGCTGGACCGGCCCCAAGGTGGTGGACGGCCAGCAGGTGGAGGGAACGTTCCGCTCCCACCAGGTGCCGCTGCCAGGCGTCCGGGAGGACCCCGAGCACCTGGCGATGCTCGAGCGGTGGCTGCGTGGCTACCGCCCGGAGGAGCTGTTCGACGAGGCGGGCCGGCTGGTGCCCGCGCTGGCCGCGCTCGCGCCGAAGGGTGACCGGCGGCTGGGCGCCAACCCGCACGCCAACGGCGGGCGGCTGTTGGTCCCGCTCGACCTGCCCGACTACCCCGACTACGCGATCGGGGTCGAGCGGCCGGCCGGCGAACGGGCCGAGTCCACCCGCCGGCTCGGCGAGTGGCTGCGGGACGTATTCGCCCGCAACGCCACCCGGCGCAACTTCCGGCTGTTCTGCCCGGACGAGACGGACTCCAACCGGCTCGGCGCCGTCTTCGAGGTCGAGAACCGCTGCCTGGTCGCGCCCGTGCTCCCCACCGACGAGCACCTCGCGCCCGACGGGCGGGTCATGGAGGTGCTCAGCGAGCACAGCTGCCAGGGATGGCTCGAAGGCTACCTGCTCACCGGGCGGCACGGGCTCTTCGCCACCTACGAGGCGTTCGCGATGGTGTCGGCGTCGATGGGGATCCAGCACACCAAGTGGCTGGAGGAGGCGCGGACGCTGCCCTGGCGCGCGCCCGTCAGCTCGCTGAACGTCCTGCTCACGTCCACGTGCTGGCGCAACGACCACAATGGCTTCAGCCACCAGGGGCCGGGGCTGATCGACACCATGATCTCGCTGAAGGGCTCGGTCGTGCGCGTCTACCTGCCGCCCGACGCGAACTGCCTGCTGTCGGTCGCCGACCACTGCCTGCGCAGCCGCAGCTACACCAACTTGATCGTGATCGACAAGCAGCCGCAGCTGCAGTACCTCGACATGGCCGCCGCCCGCGCCCACTGCGCCAAGGGCGCCTCGGTCTGGGACTGGGCCGGCACCGAGGCCGCGACCGACCACCAGCCCGACGTCGTCATCGCCTCCGTCGGCGACATCCCCACGCTGGAGGGGCTGGCCGCCGCCTGGCTGCTGCGCCGCCACGTGCCGTACCTGTCGGTGCGGTTCGTCAACGTCGTCGACCTCATGGCCCTGTTCCCGGCCGACGTGCACCCCCACGGCCTGCCCGAGGACGACTTCCTCGAGCTGTTCACCGCCGACACCGACGTGGTCATGGCCTTTCACGGCTACGCGCGGGCGGTCCACCAGCTCCTGCACGGGCGCACCAACGCCGCCCGCTTCCACGTCCACGGGTTCAACGAGGAGGGCACCACCACCACGCCGTTCGACATGGTCGTCAAGAACGAGATGAGCCGCTACCACCTCGTCCTGGACGCGCTGCGCCGGTCCCGGCGGGCCGCCGAGGGCGCGCCGACGCTGGCCCGGCACTGCGAGGAGATGCTGGCCAAGCACCGGGCCTACGTCGTGGAGCACCTCGAGGACATGCCCGAGATCCGGGACTGGACCTGGACCTCGGCCTGAGCCCAGGAGCCCACTTTCACGGTCGAGCGCATGCTCAACCTGGTCCGGGTGAATCCGGCATGCCACCACGGTCACCCCGGGGCGGGGTTGCCTGCTGCCGGGGAGACGGCCAGACTCGGGAGCATGGCAACCACCCTGTTCCTGGTGCGCCATGCCAGGGCGGCGGACCGGGAACGCTGGACCGGCGCCGACCGGGACCGGCCGCTCACCGGGCGCGGCCGGGCACAGGCCGAGCGGCTCGCCCTCGCGCTCGCGCCGGAACGGCCCGCGCTGCTCGCGGCCAGCCCGTGGCTGCGCTGCGTCGAGACCGCGGCGCCCCTGGCGGCGGCGCTCGGCGTGGACCTGCGGCTCGACGACCGGCTCGGCTACGACCAGGCCGACATCGAGGGCTGGATCAGGGACGCGGCCACCCACCCGGGCTCGGCGGTGGTCGGGGTCGGCCACGGCGACCTCATCCCGATGTACCTGCTGCGGGCCCGCCTGGTCGACGGGCCGCCCGACTTCCGCACCGGCTCGCTCTTCCGGGTCGGGTTGGAGGACGGCCGGCCGGTTGCGGTCACCTACGTCGACCGCGACGACCTCCCCGAGCCAGCCGCGTAGGCCTCGGTTTCTCTGCGTGCTCGCCCGGGCGCGCTCAGGATTCGATCAAGCTCCCCGGATGCCCGTAGGATGGCGTCCCATGCCAACCAACCCGAGCACGCCCACCGACCGGTCCGTCCCGGGCGACGGTATCGTGCTGCACGCCAGGGACTGGGGCGGCGACGGGCCTCCGGTGGTGCTGCTGCACGGGCTCGCCTCCAACTGCCGCATCTGGGACGGGGTCGCGCCGCTCGTCACCGGGGCCGGCTTCCGGGTGCTGGCACTGGACCAGCGGGGCCACGGCGAGTCCGACCAGCCCTCGGCCGGCTACGGGTTCGAGCAGGTCGGGCGCGATCTCGAGGCCGCCCTGGACGCGCTCGGCATCGCCCGCCCGCTGCTCGCCGGCCACTCCTGGGGCGGGAACGTCGCCCTGCAGTACGCCGCCGACCGGGACGCGGCTGCCGTGGCCGGCCTGGCGCTGATCGACGGCGGCTTCATCGAGATCTCGGCCTGGCCCGGCATGACCAGGGAGAAGGCGCTCGAGCAACTGGCCCCACCCCGCTTCGCGGTGCCCCTGGAGGACTGGCTCGAGCAGGCCAGGCGATGGATGCCGCCGGGGGTCGACACGAAGAACGCGTCCTTGCCCGAAGCGCGCGAGGCCTGGGTGCGCGACTTCCTGCGTGCCGGCGTCGAGGTCGACGCCGGCGGCGTGGCGCGCGCCCGCTTCCACTTCGACAACCACATGCGGGTCGTCGAAGCCCTGTACGACCAGCGGCCGTCGGAGCTGTACGCCAAGGTGACCTGCCCGGTGCTGATCTGCCCGGCCGGCAGCGACGAGTTCACCGCCGCCAAGGTGCCGGCGGTCGACCTGGCCGTGTCGCGGCTGCCCGACGCCCGCGTGACCTGGTTCGAGGACACCATGCACGACATTCCCCTCCAGCGCCCGGAGGCGCTGGCCGCCGGGCTCGCCGGCTTCGCCAGGGAGGTGGCCGCCCGTGGGTGAGGTCTGCCGGGTCGGCGTGATGGGCATCCGGGGGTCGTTCTCCGAGGAGGCCGCGCTCGAGTACGCGCGGGACAACAAGCTCGGCGAGGTCGAGATCGTGGAGCTGGTCTCCACCGACCGGGTGCTGCGGGCGGTCGCCGCCGGCGAGGTCGATCTCGGCATCTTCGCGCTCGAGAACTCCAACGGCGGGGTCGTCTACGAGAGCGTCTACGCGATGGCGGCCCACCGCTTCCACGTCGAGGACCTGTTCGAGATCGACGTCAACCACACGCTGCTGGTCCGTCCCGACCTGCCTGGTCGCGGGGCGATCGACCGCATCGCCTCCCACCAGCAGGCGCTGCGGCAGTGCCGGATGTGGCTCCGCCACCACTTCCCGACCACGCTGGTCACCGAGGAGCCCGACACCGCCGAGGCGGCCCGGATGCTCGCGACCGGAGAGCTGCCGCCGACGAGCGCGGTGATCGCGGCCGAGCGCTGCGCCGAGCTGTTCGGCCTGCGCGTGATGGAGCGGCGCATCCAGGACCTCAAGTTCAACTTCACCACGTTCGTGGCCGCCAGCGGTATCGACCACTGACCCAGAGGCCGCGCCGGCGCAGGCGTGGTACACCATGGGGCCATGGACGCCTTCGATCTCGGGCCCGAGGCCAGGCAGCGGGTCGCGCGTGCGGTCAGCACGGGGGAGGCGGTCACCGACCCGGCGCTGGCCGCCGCGGCGGTCGCGCTCGCGCGCTCGGCCCAGGCGCGGCTGCGGGCCCGGACGCTGCGCAGCGCGCTGCGGATCAGCGCCGCGACCACCGCGGTCTGGCTCGTGCTGGTCGTCCTGCCGGTCTCGCTCGGTGCCGGCGTCTACTGGGTGGCGCTCTCCGCCGGCCTCGGCGTCGGGTTCGTGCTGTTCCTGGTCATCCTGCTCGTCGGCTGGCGCCAGCTCCGCCTGGCCCGCCGGGCCGAGGCCCGCAACCGGCGCCTCCTGGGCCCCTGGGTGGGAACGCCGGGCCCGTAGCGGCCACTTGCGCCGCTCGGGTCAGCGCTCGCGGCGGGAGGCCAGCCAGGCGCCCGCAAGCACCAGCGCCGTGCCGAGCAGCGCGGCCGCAGCCACCCGCTCGTCGAGGAAGACCACACCGAGCGCGATCGCCACGACCGGGATGAAGTAGGTGGCGACCGCGCCGCGGGGGCCGCCGACCCGCCCGACGAGTGTGGTCATGAGCACGAAGGCGAGCCCGGTCCCAAGGACCCCGAGCGGCAGCATCGCCAGCGCCGGCCCCCACTCCAGGCGCGAGCCGGGCAGGCTCCACAGCCCGAACGGCACCAGCAGCACCAGGGCGGCGAGCTGGGCGCGCAGCAGCACCGGCAGGGCGCCGTAGCGCTGCTGCAACGGCACCGCCAGGTTGACGGCAAGCCCGTAGCACACCACCGCGAGCACGACCAGGCCGGCGCCGAGCGTGGTGGCCCGTGAGCCCTGCACCTGGGGCCAGGAGACCGCGGCGACGCCGGCGAAGCCGACGGCCAGCCCGAGCGTCTGGGCGCGGGCGAGCGGGCGGCGCAGCAGCAGCACCGCCCACGCGGCGCCGGACAGCGGCACCGCGCCGTTGAGCATGCCGGCCACCGAGGAGTCGATCCACTGCTGCGCGACCGGGAACAGGATCAGCGGCAGGACCATCCAGACCACCCCGAGGAACGCCACCCGCGCCAGGTCCTCGCGGCCGATCGCACGGCGTGCCGCCGGGAACAGCGCGAGCGCGGCCACACCCAGCCCGACGCGGGCAAGCGCGACCACCCCGGGCCGGAACGCCCCCAGCCCGATGTCGATGAACAGGAACGACGACCCCCAGATCAGGGCGACGCCCGAGAGCAGCAGCCAGTCCTGTACCCCGAAGGCACCGGTGCGGCTGCCGCTGCCGGCCTCGACCAGCCGCCTGCGGGGGGTCGCGTTCGCGTGTGGCATGTCGCCGCTCACTCTACGCGTCGGGGAGCTCCTCATGGTCCCGCCGCTGGTCCTCGCCCAGCCCGAGCCGTCGGCGATGAGAAGGAGCCTGCCCAGGCCAGACGGGTCGAGCTTGCACAAGTTATCGAGCGGCGGGCCCTTAGCGCTCGCGGAGGACGAGCGAGCCGACCAGCTTGTCCGCGAACGTCTGGCGGCGCGCGTCCCACAGCGGCCAGAGGTAGCCGAGGTGGCAGGGCAGCGAGTCCAGGAGGTGGACGATCGAGCGCAGGATGACCATGCCGGTCCCCAGGGGCCGCCCGTCGGCCTTGCGGAGCAGGCGGATGCCCATCGCCTGCTTGCCCCAGGTCTGGCCGGTCCGGCCCAGGGCGCCGAGCTGGTTCCACAGCGTCAGGCCGACCGCGAGGAGCTGGAGGAGGATGCCGAGGACCACGAAGACCGCGACGTTCGGCCCGGCGCCGCTGTTGGCGGCAAGCTGGAACACGACCGTGCCCGGCAGGTAGAGCAGCGCGATGACGAGCGCGTCGACCAGGGTTGCGGCGACCCGGCGGCCCCAGCTGGCGAGCGGGTACCCCTCGTAGTAGCCGGGCCGGTTGGGATCGGGCCCGGGGTCGCGACGGACCTGGACATGGCTGGTGGACCAGTAGGCGACCGGCACACCGAACCCCGGGGCCGCCTGGAGGCCGGGGTCGGCCGTCCCCAGCCACACGACCGGGTCGGAGCTCGGACCTCCTGGACGCCGTTCCAACGACATCCGCCCCCCTCCCTAGCAGTCACCGCGCTGCCGAGCATCACTGGATCAAGGCCGGCCCGGCAATCGGCAGCTCTACGCAGGCTGGAGGGCTCGCGCCGCCCGCCTGCGGCGTACCAGACGGCGACCAGGCGCGTCCCGCGGCAGCCCGGAGGCCGCCTGGTGGCGGCCCGACGAACCTTGGGGAGCCACTGGTCAGCGGCGCAGCGCCCGCAAGGCGTCGACCACCTCCGGCCGGGCGAACTCCTCGTAGGCGTAGGCGGCGGTGCGCAGGCCCTTGTAGTAGTGGGACAGGAGCAGCCGTTCGTTGGGTGCGTGGATGCGGTCCTCGGGCAGCATGACCCCGACGTAGACGCAGGCGACGCCGAGGGCGTCGGACAGGGCGCGCTCGGGCCCCGAGCCGCCCTCGCGGGTGAACAGCGGCTCGGCGCCGAAGGCGCGGGCGACCGCCCGGGCCACCGCCCGGTTGCCGGGATGGTCGAGCGGGGTCCTGCTCGGCCCGACCCCGCCGAACGACTGGACGGCCACCTCGCTGCCCGGAGGGGCGTGGTCGCGGGTCCACTCGGCGAACAGCGGCTGCAGCTTGGCCGGTTCCTGGTCGGCGACGAGCCGGAACGACACCTTGGCGTGTGCCTCGGCCGGGATGATCGTCTTCTGCCCGACCCCGGTGTACCCGCCCCAGATGCCGTTGACGTCGGCCGCCGGGCGGCCCCCGATCCGCTCGAGCGGCGACCAGCCCTCCTCGCCGGGCAGCACCTGCACGCCGGCGTCGCGCTTCAGCTCCTCGGGGTCGAACGGCAGGGCCGCGAAGTTCCGCCGCTCCTCTTCGGTCAGCTCCAGGACGTCGTCGTACCAGCCTGGGATGGCGATGCGGCCGCGGTCGTCCTTGAGCTTGGCCAGGAGCCGGACGAGCGCCTCGACCGCGTTCGGGACCGTGCCCCCGAACGTGCCGGAGTGCAGGTCGGCCGGGGCGGTGCGCAGGTCGACCTGGAAGTAGACCAGCCCGCGCATCGAGGTGACCATCGAGGGCACGTCGCGGGCGTGCATGCCGGTGTCGGACACGAACACCACGTCGCAGGCGAGCCGCTCGGCGTGCTCGGCCAGGAACGCATCGATGTTGGGGGAGCCTGCCTCCTCCTCGCCCTCGACCAGGAACTTGACGTTGACAGGCAGGCTGCCGTCGGCGGCGAGCAGGTGGCGGATGGCCGACACCTGGAAGTGGACCTGCCCCTTGTCGTCGGAGGCGCCCCGGCCGTGGAGGCAGCCGTCGCGCACGGTGGGCTCGAACGGGGGCGTGGCCCACTGCTCGAGCGGGTCGACGGGCTGGACGTCGTGGTGGCCGTAGAGGGTGATGGTCGGGGCGTCCGGGCCCGCGCCCAGCCACTCGCCGTACACGGCAGGCTGGCCGCCCTCGACCGGGATGACCTCGGCAGACAGACCGGCCGCCTCCATCAGGCCGGCCAGGTGCTCGGCCGAGCGCCGCACGTCGTCGGCGTAGGCCGGGTCGGTCGAGATCGACGGGATCGCGCACCATTCCGACAGCTCGGCGACCAGCGACCCGGCCTCGGCCTTGACGAAAGCGTCGATGTCAGCCACAGGCTCCCTCACGCAACGGGGTTGAACGACATCCGGCAGGCTATCAGAGGGGGTTGCGGCTGCCCGCTGCCGGCGCCGGTGGTCCTCGGGCGCCTGGCGTGGAAGGATCCTGGTTGCACCGGCGCACCCGCGCCCTGGTGCCGCGGGCGGACCGAGCACCCCCAGGAGGGATCGGATGGCTGGATCCATGCGCGACATCGCATCCAACGGCGGGTCGGTGCCCGCCTACGTCTCCCTGCCCGAGTCCGGCAGCGGCCCGGGCGTGGTCGTCATCCAGGAGTGGTGGGGACTCGTGCCCCACATCCGCGACGTGGCCGACCGGCTCGCCGGCGAGGGGTTCGTGGCCATCGCCCCGGACCTCTACCGTGGCGAGCAGACCACCGAGCCGGACGAAGCGGGCAAGCTCGTCATGGATCTGCAGCTCGGCCAGGCCGCCAAGGACATGGCCGGCGCGGTCGACGCGCTCCTGGCGATGCCCGAGACGGCCGGCACGGGCGTCGGCGTGGTCGGCTTCTGCGTCGGCGGCGGGCTCGCGCTCTACCTCGCCACGCTCAAGCCCGAGGTGGCCGCGACCGTGTGCTACTACGGGTTCCCGCGCCAGGGCCTCGAGTGGGACCTGTCGGCGGTCAAGGGAGCCGTGCTCGGCCACTTCGCCGAGCAGGACGACTTCGTCCCGCGCGAGCTGGCCGACCAGATGGAGCAGGAGCTGCGCGACGCCGGCGTGCGGGTGACCTTCTACCACTACCCGGGCACCCAGCACGCCTTCTTCAACGACACCCGCCCCGGGATCCACGACGCGGACGCGGCCGACCTGTCCTGGCAGCGCACGCTCGACTTCCTGCGCGGCACCCTGGGAGGCGCATGAGCATGGCGGACGCAGGCCCGGGCGCGGTCGGGCAGGGGGCGCGCCAATGAGCGGGGAGCGGCCGGGACCCGGCCCTTTCCTCCGCAACATCGTCGAGCACGAGGCCGGCGTGGCCAGGAAGGCGTACCTGGTCGTCCGCAACCTGGCCAGGCGCCCGCTGCGGCCCGGGGTGTGCTGCGGTCATCCGGGCGAGCCAGGGTGTTGACAGGGCGCCCCTGACGGCCCCGGTCGGGGCCACGAGCACCCGCACTGACAGCCGGGCCCGGCCGGCCCGCCATGGGCTGCCGGCCCGCCATGGGCTGCCGGCCCGCCATGGGCTGCCGGCCCGCCATGGGCTGCCGGCCCGCCATGGGCTGCCGGCCCGCCATGGGCTGCCGGACGGCCGTGTGCGCGGGCCCCGCGCCTCTGCGGGTAGGATGCTGCCCGAAGGGGAGTAGTCCTCGCGGGGTCTGTCCGACCCCATGAGCACGCCGTCACCACGGCGGGCCGATGCCCGCCCGGCGCCTCACCCGCGACGCGGGGGACGAGACCTTCGTGCCGTTCGACGTCGTTCGACGCCCGACGACCGGAGGACTCCCACATGGCCACCAGGACGAACACGCCCGGCGGCACCCACTCGACCAGAGGGCAGCGCATCCCCCTGCTGCTCGCGACCGCGATCACCGTCCCAGGGACCTTCCTCGGCGCTGCCGGGCTCCTGCATCTCGGCGGTCCCGAGCTCGGTCCCCCGGTCGCCGCCCTGCTCTACGGGCTCGCCGTGATCGGCGCGGCCTTCCTGCTCGGCTGGGCGGCCGAGACCGCCCAGCTCGACGTGTCGGCCAGCCTGGCCATCGGCGCGCTCGCCCTGGTCGCGGTGCTGCCCGAGTACGCGGTCGGCTTCGTGTTCGCCTGGAAGGGCGGCAACGACGTGGAGCGGTTCGGACCGTCCTGCAAGCCGCCGGACGGCGGCGGCGAGCCCAACTGCTCGCTCGTGCTCGCGAACATGACCGGCGCCAACCGGCTGCTGATCGGCATCGGCTGGGCGATGGTGGTGTTCATCGCCTGGTGGCGCTGGCGGCGGCGGGGCGAGCCGCGCGAGGGGATCGCGCTGGACCGGAGCAAGTCGGTCGAGCTGTCGTACCTGGCCCTCGCCTGCGCCTACTCCCTGACGCTGCCCCTGAAGCGGACCGTCACCCTGGTCGACGCCGTCCTCCTGGTCGCCATCTTCGTCGCCTACACCATGCGCATCTCCAAGGCGCCAGCCCAGGAGCCGCACCTGATCGGCCCGTCCGCCTACGTCGGCGCCCTGCCCCGCCGGCGCCGGCGGACCGCCGTGCTCGCCATGTTCGTGTTCGCCGCCGTGGTCATCCTGCTCGTGGCCGAGCACTTCGCCGAGGCGCTGGTGGACACCGGGACCGAGCTCGGCATCAGCGAGTTCCTCCTGGTCCAGTGGCTCGCCCCGCTTGCCTCGGAGGCGCCGGAGCTGCTCGTGGCCGGGCTGTACGCGTGGCGGCTGAAGACCGGTGATGCGCTCACCACCCTGGTCTCCTCCAAGGTCAACCAGTGGACCCTGCTGGTCGGCACCCTGCCGGTGGTGTTCGCGATCGCGTCGTCGAGCCTGCACGGTCTGCCCATCGAGGCCCAGCAGCGCGAGGAGCTGCTGCTCACCGCCGCCCAGACCGTGTTCGCGGTGGCGATCCTGGTCAACCTCACGATGTCGGTGAAGGAGGCGGCCACCATCTTCGGCCTGTTCTGGACCCAGTTCATCGTCGCCGCGGTGGTGCCTGCGTCGTTCAAGGGCGTCGAGCTGATCGCCCTCTCGGCCGTCTACCTCTTGCTCGGCGTGGTCCTGCTGGTCCGCAACCAGGGCGAGTTCCGCACCCGCCTCCGCGAGGGCTTCCGCACCCCCTACGAGCAGCTCGAGGACAAGGAGCAGGGCTTGGTCGGCGGCCCTTCCGGGTGGGTTGACGGTTAACATCGGCTACCGCAGACGCCTACGATGCCGGGGTCGTGAGCGTCAGAGCCAGCAGACGGGAGCCAATGGAATCACAGCTCTGGACGGAAGGTGCGTCGCCCTGGCCGCACGAGCGGGAAGCGCTCGCGTTTGTCCGAGCACGCTTTCCCGACTACGAGCCCTACCGGGCTTGGACCAACGTCGAGTTCATCGCCGAGGACGGTTCGGTCAACGAGGTCGACCTACTGGCCGTCACACCCAGTGGCCTCTTCCTGGTCGAGATCAAGTCGTGGCCGGGTCTGCTGTCGGGTGACGGCCAGCGCTGGCGGCTGAAACGGCCCAATGGTCCCAGGGCGCTGCTCGACCATCCCCTGCTCCTCGCCAACAGGAAGGCGAAGCGGCTCCGGTCGCTCCTTGCCCGCCAGCCCGTGTTCAAGGGTGAGCGGCCACCTTGGGTGACGGCCCTGGTGTTCCTGTCCTCGGCGGAGCTGGACTGTCGCCTCCGCGACATCGCCCGCACCGCCGTGTGCGGCCGCGACCCCGACCCGCTGCCGCCCGTCGCCTCCCAACCTCCGGCACGCACCGCCTCCGTGCGGTTGCCAGGCATCGTGGCGGGGTTAAAGGACCCGGCCACCCTCGGGCTTCGGGGGCAGGCCGTCGACAAGCCGCTGTCAGCCAAGCTCGCGCAGGCTCTCAACGAGGCCGGGCTCCGCCCATCGAATCGGGGCCGCCGGACCGGTGACTGGGAGCTCGGCGATCTCCTGGACGAGGGGCTCGGGTGGCAGGACTTCGCCGCCACCCGTCCCCGGATCGGCGCGACCCGCCGGGTGCGTGTCTACCTGGCCGGCGCGGCCACCACCGCCGAGGAGGAGGAGCGCCTCCGCCGCCAAGCCGAACGCGAGTTCCGGGTGGTTCAGGACCTCCGCCACGACGGCATCGCCCAGCCGCTCGATCTGGTGCAGGCGGAACGGGGCCCGGCACTGCTCTTCGAGCGGGTCGACGGCGAGGAGCGGCTCGATCTGTGGGCTCCAGGAGGTCTCGACGGCCTGGGCCTCGATGCCCGCATCGAGCTCGTGCGCCAGCTCGGCGAGGCGATCGCCCACGCCCATTCCCGGAAGGTGACCCATCGGGCCCTCACCGCGAGGAGCGTGCTCGTCCGTCCACGCAGCGGCACCGGTGGCCTGCCCCAACTGGTCATCGGGCACTGGCAGGCGAGCTCTCGGGAGCTCGCCACGCGCCTCACACGCCATCCCACCGACACGAGCGGACCGGCGCTCGGCACGGACCTGACCGAACGCCTCGACGCGACCGAGCAGGTCTACCTGGCGCCCGAGGCCTTCAGCGTCGAGGACCCTGACGGCTCGGCGCTGGACGTCTTTTCCCTCGGGGCCCTCGCGTTCCTCCTGCTGGCCGGGCAGCCCCCCGCCAGCGACCTGACCGAACGCGAGGCGATGCTCACCGTGCACCAGGGCCTGGCACTCGACGCCACGGTCGATGGCCTGCCGGACGAGCTGGCGACGCTCGTCGCCTTCGCCACCGACCCGGTGCCGGCCCGCAGGGCGACGGTGCGGGAGCTGCTCGACCTGCTCGACGGTGCGCTCGACACTCTCACCACACCGCAGCCCGCCGAGCCTGAACCCGACGCCGCCGCCACAGCCGACCCACTCGCCGCCCACCAGGGTGACGTCCTCGATGGGGGCTGGCTCGTCGAGCGCCGGCTCGGTAGCGGGTCGACCGCGGTGGCGTTGCTGTGCCGCCGGTCGGGCAGTTCCGAGCCCGAGGTGCTCAAGGTCGCCAAGGACGAGGAGCACGCCGAGCGGCTCCGGGACGAGGCCCGTGCCCTGGAGCAGCTCCGCCATCCCGGGATCGTCGAGCTCGCCGGCGTCGAACGAGTCGGGGGACGGACGGCGCTGCGACTGGCGCCGGCCGGCGATCCCGGCGACAAGCTCGGCATGACCCTGGCCGACCGGCTCGTCGCCCAGGGCCGGCTCGGCCTCGACCTGCTGGAGCGCTTCGGCGACGACCTGCTCGAGATCGTCGCCTACCTTGAAAGCGAGGGCATCGCCCACCGAGACGTCAAGCCTGACAACCTCGGCGTCCGCCCCCGGCGGGGCGACCGCTCGCTGCACCTCGTCCTGTTCGACTTCTCGCTCGCCCGGACGCCGGACACGATCCTTGGGGCCGGCACGCCGGGCTACCTCGACCCGTTCCTCGGCGAGCGGCCCGGGCGGCGGTGGGACCCGGCCGCGGACCGCTATGCCGCCGCCGCGACCCTCCACGAGATGGCGACCGGCACCCGGCCGGTGTGGGGCGATGGACACACCGACCCCGTCCATCTCGACGACGAGCAACCCCGCCTGGACGGCGAGCTGCTCGACCCGTCGGTACGGGACGGGCTGCTCCGCTTCTTCGCCAGGGCGCTGCACCGCCGGCCCGCCAGCCGCTACGACACCGCCGACCAGATGCGCCAGGCGTGGCGTGGCGTGTTCGCCGCCGCCGCCCGGCCCGTGACCACCACCGAGGAAGACCGGGCCGCCGACGCCGCCAGCCTCGAGCGGCTCGCCGACGCCGCCAGCCTGGACACCCCAGTCGCCGAGCTTGGCCTTTCCGGTGCGGCGACGAGCGCGCTCGAGCGGCTGGGCCTCGGCACCGTCGAGCAGCTCCTCGCGTACCCGACAGCCGATTGGAACCGCGCCGCTGGCGTCGGCCTCCAGGTCCGCCGCGAGGTGCTCGAGGCGATCGGCCGGCTCCGGCCCCGCTTCGACGCTGAGCCCGCTGATCCTGCCGCCAGCATCGACCGGCTCGCCGCCCAGCTCATCGCCAAGCCCACTACCCCCCAGGCCCAGGCCGACCATGACCCCCTCGAGCTGCTGCTCGGCCTGCGCGGTGACCGCGCCCAGCCCCTCCCGCCCGGCGACGGCGATGCGGCGACACACGGCGGGCCGCTACTGGCATGGCCCGGCCCAGCCGACGTCAAGGCCCAGTTCGGCTTCGACCGGGCCGGCTACGATACCCTGCTCGAGCGGGCCCGGACGCGTTGGGGTAAGCAGCCGGCCATTACCCAGGTCCGCCACGACCTCGAGTCGATCCTGGAGCGGGCCGGCGGCGTCCTGCCCGGCGACGAGGTCGCCCTCGCCCTCCTGGCCCAGCGGGGCTCCACCGCGACGGGCACCGACCGGCTCCGGCGAGCCCGCGCCGTCGTCCGTGCCGCGCTGGAGACCGAGGCCGCCCGCAGCACGAACCGCTTCACCTGGCGGCGCCTGGGCGGCGGGGCGTCCGCCGTCGTCGCGCTCCGCAGCGACGCCCTCGACGCCGAGGAGCTCGCCGACTACGCCGCCAGCCTCGGTGTCGTCGCCGACCAGCTGGCGGCCGCCGATCCGCTCCTCAGCCCTGCTGTTGCGCTCGAACGGCTCCGGCAGGTGGCGGCTCCCGCGGGACTGCCTCCGCTGTCGGACCACCGGCTCGCGCGCCTGGCGGCGGCGGCATCGGCCACCGCCGGAGTGTCGAGCCGGTTCGAGCTGTACCCGAGGGGCCTTCCCCCCACCCGGGCGCTGCGCCTCGCCCGCGCCGCGCTGCTCGGTGCCGGAACGCTCTCAGAAGACGACATCCGCACCCGGGCCCGGACCCGGTTCCCCGCCGCCGGACCTCTCCCCGGACGTCCTGGCCTCGACCGACTGTTGAGCGAAGCGGTGGGCCTGGAATGGTTCTCCGGAGGCCCCGGCCCGACCGGCGCCCCGCTCGCCCCCGGCTTCCGCGTCCCTCCGCCACCCTCCGCGGCGGCGGCCACCGCGGTCACCGTCTCCGGCGGCCGGTTCGGCACGGGGACGACCGCCGACGTGCCCGACGAGGCCCGGGCCAAGGCCGAGATCGCCCAGGACCGCCTCGAACGTCACGCCAAGGGCGGCGGCTTCCTCGTCATCACCGTGCGCCCGTCGCAGCAGCAGCGCGCCATCTCCGCTCTCAGCGACCTTGGCGCCACACCGGTCAGTATCGACGCCCTTGTCATCGGGGCGCTCCGCCGTCACGCCGCCGCGAAGGGCATCAAGTGGGACCAGGCCATCCTCGCCGCCGACGCCGAGGGTCCCGGCGGGGAGCGCTGGGGCCGCCTGCTCACCGTGGTCCGCGACGCCCTCGCCCCTGTCCGGGCCGAGCTGCTCACCGGCCCCGACCACGTGCTGCTCACCCACCCAGGGCTCCTCGCCCGCTACGACGCCCTTGGTCTCCTCGACGAGCTCCGCGAGCGCGCCACCCGCCAGCCGGAGCCAGGCCAGGCCTTGCGGACCCTGTGGGTGCTAATCCCCGCCGACGATCCCGACGCCCTCCCCACCGTGCAGGGCAAGGCCGTCCCCGTCACCTCCTCGGCCGAGCACTTCGCTCTGCCCGACGCCTGGCTGCGCAACCTCCACCGCACCCATCCCAGCCCTGTCCCAGGAGGCCCGACGTGATCGACGCCGTCGCGCTGCTCGCCGAGTGCCAGGTCCTTGTCCGGAGCTTGGTCGATGACCTGCGCATGTTGACGGGCGGTGATCCCGAGACCGCCAAGGTTGTCGACGCCGAGTACGCTCGTGCCAGCACAGCCGGCCGCACGGCGCTCACCAAGGCTGAATGGGCGGAAGGCCTTTACGCCCAGGTCGCCGTTGCCTGGGTGCTTGGCTGCGTGTTTGTCCGCTTCTGCGAGGACAACGGCCTCGTTCCCGACCCGCTTCTCGCCGGTCCCGGCGGCCGGCGTGCCATCGCCCTCGACCACCGCACCGCGTACGTCCACGCCAACCCCGCCCACGACGACCGCCACTGGCTGCGCGAGATCTTCCGCCGCTACTGCGCCCTGCCTGCCACCGGCGAGATCTTCGGGGAGCACAACCCGGTCTGGCTGCTCGCCCCCTCCGCGGATGGCGCCCGCGGCCTCGTCCAGAGCTTCCAGGCCGTGGATCCCGACTCGGGGGAGGTCCGCCACGACTTTACTGACCCGTCATGGGACACCCGCTTCCTCGGCGACCTCTACCAGGACCTCTCGGAGCACGCCAAGAAGACCTACGCCCTCCTGCAGACCCCAGTGTTCGTCGAGGAATTCATCCTCGATCGCACGCTGGAACCTGCGCTTGCGACGTTCGGGTTGCGGGAGACGACCCTGATAGACCCGACGTGTGGGTCGGGCCACTTCCTCCTTGGTGCCTTCGCCCGGCTGTTCCAGCGTTGGCGGAACGAGGAACCCGGCACGAACCCGCGGGAGCTGGCCCGACGAGCGCTCGACGCCATCGCTGGCGTCGACCTCAACCCCTTCGCCGTGGCCATCGCCCGATTCCGGCTGCTCGTCGCTGCCATGCGCGCCAGCGGCGATTCTCACCTCGCCGACTCCCCCGCCTACCCCATCCACGTCGCCGTCGGCGACTCCCTCCTCCACGGTGACCCGCCTGGCCGCCTCGCCGGCACGAGCGGCGATGAGGAGATGGCTGGCGCCGCCGCGCACGGCTATGCCACCGAGGATCTCGAGGAGGCCCGAACGCTGCTGTCCCGGTCGTGGCATGTCGTGGTGGGAAATCCGCCGTACATCACCGTGAAGGACCCAGCGCTCAATGACCTCTACCGCAGGCGCTTCGCGACGTGCCACCGGCAGTACTCACTCGGAGTGCCATTCACGGAACGGTTCGTCGAAGTTGCTCGTGCCGAGTTGGGAGACTGGGGACTTGCTGGGTTCATTGGCATGATCACGGCGAACTCGTTCATGAAGCGCGAGTTCGGAAAGAAGCTCATCGAGAACTATTTCCCGACAGTCGATCTGACACACGTCCTTGACACAAGTGGCGTCCCGATCCCGGGCCATGGGACAGGTTCGGTGATCCTTTTTCTTCGCAACAGAACCCCAAAGTCGCTCACGGTGCGCGCCCTCTTGAAGAAGGCCGACGATTCATCGAAGGCAGATCCTGGAAAGAGTCCCTCGTGGCAGGCTCTATTGGCGCAACTCGACTGTCCGGGAAGCGAGACCGCCTACTTCAGTGCCATCGACGTGAAGCGCGAGTCCCTCAGCCGGCATCCGTGGAGTCTTGGCGGAGGCGGCGCGGCGGAGTTGAAGGAGATCCTCGAGGCAGTCGGACGTGTCCTAGCAGACTCCATCGTCCCTCCCATTGGACGGGCAGTTCGAGTAGGTCACGAGGATGTTTTCTTGTTCGACCGGCCGCGTGTCCATCACGCGGGCGAGACGCAACGCCTACTTCGCCCCTTTCTCATCGGCGAAGACGTTCGTGATTGGGCAGCTCGGGCCTCTATGCATGTCTGGTACCCGTATGGCGGTGCGGGTGTGCGCGATGAGGAGACCCGACCGCTCTGGCCGTGGAGAGTCCTCTTGGCGAACCGAGCCACGTTCGGTGGGACGATCATCAGCAGCGGGTTGAACTGGTATCAGTTCCAGCAGCACACGCCGTCCGCGTACTCCACTCCTCTGTCAATCGCATTTCCGAACATCGCTACTCACAACCACTTCGCGCTCGACCGAGGTGGCGTGGTGTTCAATGCTTCAGCGCCAGTCGTCAAACTGCGAACCAGTTTGGGTGAGAAGGACCACCTAGCACTTCTGGCGGTTCTGAACTCATCGACAGTGTGCTTCTGGCTAAAACAGGTCATGTATCCCAAAGGCGGTGACGGCGTCGGACGCGGCATACAGGACGAGCCTTGGGAAACGCGCTACGCGTACGACGGGACGAAGCTCGCACGATGTCCCGTGCCAGTCGACTTGCCAGTCTCGTATGGGGAAGCACTTGACCGGCTTTCGGACACTAGAAAGGCTGACCTCGCTCAGCTGACGGAGCACGCGTCGGCAGTCTCCCGGAGGGAACTTGAGATATCCCAATGGGATGCTGCGGAGGCTTTCGCGCGAATGGTCGCAACTCAAGAGGAACTCGACTGGGCGGTCTATCGAGCTTACGGCCTGACAACCGAAGATCTCACGGCTGCGGAGGGCGACGTCCCAGGGCTCGAACTCGGCGCTCGCGCCTTCGAGATCGTTCTCGCTCGCCGGCTGACTGCCGGTGAAGAGCAGACCTCATGGTTCGCTCGGCATGGGTCTACGCCAATCACAGAGCTACCCACTCACTGGCCGGAGTCGTACAAACGCCTGGTGAAGCGGCGGATCGAACTGATCGAGACGGACTTGAACATCGGACTGATTGAACGTCCGGAATACAAGCGGCGGTGGGCGGCCAAGCCGTGGGAGGAGCAGGTGAAGGCGGCGCTCCGGGAATGGCTGCTTGACAGGCTCGAGTCGTCCCGGTATTGGCCGGAACCAACAGCGCTCACATCCATCGCTCGGCTCGCAGCGGAGGCCCGCACGGACGGCGACATCGTCCAGACGGCTCAGCTATACACCGGCCGCGAAGATGTCGACATCGCTGCCCTCGTGACGGAGCTGGTGAAGGCCGAGGCGGTGCCCTACCTGGCCGCGTGGCGCTACACCGACTCGGGGATGCGCAAGCATGCGCAGTGGCTGGAGACGTGGGAGTTGCAGCGTCGGGAGGACGCCGGCGAGGACGTCGGGACGATCCCGGTGCCGCCCAAGTACGTGAAGGCTGACTTCCAGGGGGTGGCGTGGGACCACCGCGGGAAATTGGACGTCCCGAAGGAGCGGTTCACCTCCTACCCCGGCGCGGAACGGGAGACCGACCCGTCGCTGGTTGTCGGCTGGGCCGGGTGGGACCATCTGGCGTGGGCGCGCGCGCTGGCGACCTGGTACCTGCAGGCCAGGCGGGACGGCCGCGACCGGGAGCACCTGCGGCCGCTGCTGGCCGGGTTGGCGGAGCTGGCGCCGTGGTTGAAGCAGTGGTACGACGACCCGAATCCCGACCCGGCCCTTGACCGGCCCGGCTCGCAGATCGCCGCGCTGGTCGACGCCGAGATGCGCGTGTTGCATTTGACCGCCGATGACCTCGCCGGCTGGCGGCCGGCGCCGACCCGGAGGGGGCGGGCCCGCCGATGACGCTTCTCGCCGACCTCATCGAGATCCCCGAGCAGGTCCACAAGTCGGACTTCGTGATCAGCCTGGCGACGGCGATCGGGGACCCGGCGCATACGGTGCGCGACTACGTGGTGACCGACCAGCTTGTCCACTGCTTCGACCGGGCGCTATCGCTGGTGGCGACGGCGGTGGCCGACAACCGGTCAAAGTCGACGTACCTCCACGCCTCGTTCGGCGCCGGGAAGACGGCGATGATGTCGGTGCTGCACCTACTGCTCCAGGGCGACCCAGCAGCACGGTCCATCCCCGAGCTGGCCCCGGTCGTGGCCAGGTACGCCGACCGCATCGACGGCAAGCAGTTCCTCCTCGTCCCCTTCCACTTCGTGGGCAAGAGCTCGATGGAGCAGGAGGTCCTCGGCAGCTACGTCGAGCATGTCCGCAAGCTCCATCCCGAGGCACCCCTGCCCGCCGTGTACGTCGCCGACGGGATCCTCGACGACGCTCGCCCCAAGCGCCGGGACCTGGGCGACGACGTGTTCTTCCGGGTGCTGTCAGAGGGCGAGGTGTCCGACGAGTGGGGCGAGTACGGGGCTGGCTGGGACGCGGCCCGCTTCGACGCCGCCCTGGTTGCCGCGCCCGGGTCGAGCGAACGTGACCAGCTCGTCGGCGCCCTGCTTCGCACCCACTACCGGGCCCTGCCGGGCCAGGCGCGCGCCACCGCCGAGGGGTTCGTCCCCTTCGACGCGGGGCTGGACGCGATCAGCCGCCACGCCAAGAGCCTCGGCTACGACGCCGTGATCCTGTTCCTGGACGAGCTTGTCCTGTGGCTGGCGGCTCGGATGAGCGATGTGGCGTTCGTCAGCCGCGAGGGCGCCAAGGTCGTCAGGCTCGTCGAGGCGGACGCCGCGGCCCGGCCGGCGCCGATCGTGAGCTTCATTGCCCGTCAGCGGGACCTGCGCGAGCTCGTCGGTGAGCACGTGCCTGGTGCGCAGTCGCTCACCGCCATCGACGTCCTGCGCCATTCCGAGGGACGGTTCGACACGATCACCCTGGAGGACCGCAACCTCCCGGCCATCGCCGAACGGCGCCTGCTGCGCCCCAAGACCGAGCAGGCCCGCCAGCAGCTCGACGACGCCTTCGAGAACGTGCGGCGCGAGCTGGAGGAACGCCAGGAGCGTGACGTGCTCCTCACCGACACCGGGGATCTGGCCGCCTTCCGGCGCCTCTACCCGTTCAGCCCGGCGCTGGTCGACGCGCTCGTCGCCCTGTCGGGGGCGATGCAACGGGAACGCACGGCTCTCAAGGTGATGCTGCAACTGCTCGTCGAGGGCCGCGACCACCTCGCGCTCGGCCAGCTCGTTCCCCTCGGGGATCTGTGGGACGCCATCAACGCCGGCGACGAGCCGCTCACCGAAGTGATGCGGGCCCAGTTCGCCCAGGCGCGGCGGCTGTGGGCGCAGCGGTTCCAGCCCATGCTGCTGCGCGAGCACAACCTGTCCGAAGACGACGCCGAGAAGGTCGCGCCGTCGCACCCATACGTCACCGACGCCCGGCTCGTGAAGTCGCTGCTGGTCGCCGCGCTCGTCCCCGAGGTCGGCCCGCTGCGGGCGCTCACGGTGAGCCGCCTGACCGCGCTCAACTCGGGGATCGTGCGGGCCTTCGTCCCCGGCACCGAACGCCAGCAGGTGCTCGACAAACTGCGCGGGTGGGCAGCGGAGGTCGGGGAGCTGCGCCTTGGCGACGACGAGCAGGACCCCACCGTCTCGGTGGTGCTGTCGGGCATCGACACCGGCCCGATCCTCGAGGCGGCCCGGGTCGTCGATACCGGCGGGGAGCGGCGCCGGTGGGTGAAGGAGCTGCTGGGCGAGCTGCTCCAAGTCAAGGACGCCACCAGCCTCGACCCGTGGGTGGAGGTCACCTGGCGGGGCACGCGCCGCAAGCTGGCGGCCGTGTTTGCCAACGTGCGCGATCCCGTCGAGCTGCCCGACGAGATGCTGCGGGCGGGCACAGAGCCCAAGCTCATCATCGACTACCCGTGGGACGTCGAGGAGTTCGGGCCCTCCGACGACCGGGGCCGGGTCCTCGACTACCGTCGGGAGCGGCCCCCCGAGTGGACGGCGGTGTGGTTGCCCAACTTCCTCACCAGCGCCTCCTTGCAACTGCTCGGCAAGCTGGTCCGCCTCGACTACATCCTGACCGGCGACACCTTCGACCGCCTGGCGTCGCACCTCTCCCCGAGCGACCGGCCGGCGGCCCGCATCCAGCTGGCCAACGAGCAGTCGGCCGTGCGGGAGCGCATCATCGCCGCGCTGCGCCAAGCGTACGGCGTCGACCCGGCCCAGCCGGGCGTGGTCGAGGAGCGCCTCACGTTGAGCGACCAGTTCCTGGCGCTCGACCCGGGCCTGCCGCTTCAGGCGCCGGTGGGCACGTCACTGCGCGCCTGCTTCGAGGGGCTCGCCGATCAGCTGCTCCGCCACCGCTACCCGAAGCATCCCGAGTTCACTGAGCTGGTCTCCCGGGCTGACCTGACCCACACCCTCACCCAGGTCGGTCTCGCCCTCCAGCAACCCAACGGCCGCCTGGAGAACGTCGAGGCGCCAATGCGACGCGTCCTCACCCGGGTGGCCGGTCCGCTCGGGCTCGGCACCATGTACCAGGCGCACTTCATCGCCGACCTGGGAGGCTGGAAGGACCTTGTCGAACGCCGCCGGGCCGAGGCCGCGGTGACGACGATGACGGTCGGTCAGGTGCGCCGTTGGCTCGACGGCGCCGACACACCGACCCAGCGGCGAGGCCTCACCCCCGAGGTCGCCGACCTGGTGATCCTGCTCGCCGCCGCCGCCACCGACCGGGCGTTGGCCGCCGCCGGCCAGCCCGTCGGGAAACCCGAGATCGGCCGTGTCCGCGACGAGTGGGAGCTGCGGGCGCAGGAGCTGCCCACCATGGAGGTGTGGCAAGAGGCCTTGCGACGGGCGGCGGACATGGGCGTGGTCGCCACGAGCGCGTTGCTGTCGGCAACCACGGTCGCCGACCTCGGCCAGCGGATCTACAGTGGTGTTGTCGCCGACCGGGCCCAGGCGGTGCGGGACCTCGTGCCCCGCCTCGAAGCCGCCTTTGCCCGCCTGGGCCTCGACGACCGGGGCGACCGCCTCCGCACCGCCAAGGCGGCAGTCGCCCTGGTGGGCGAGCTGCGCCGCCGGCCAGGCCACGCCCCCGAGGTGCTCGCCGCCTGCGAGGTGCCCACGGCTGCGGCGGCCCTGGGCACCTCGATCGCCCAGGCGAGCGTGGTGGCAGAGGAGCTCCAGCGGATGAACTGGGACCTGATCCGCCACGTCGGTGAGCTGGACGTCCGGTGGAAGGCTGACGCCGAGGCCGTGCGGGAACGCCTGGCGCAGGGCCTCACGACCGACGAGCTCACCGTCCCCCTCGCCGGCCGGCTCCGCGACGCGTCCGCCGCCGCCACCGATCTTCTCGCCCGCGCCACCCGGGTCGCCCCGCCCCCGCCACCTCCACCTCCACCTCCGCCTCCTCCACCCCCGCCGACGAAGTTCGACCGGGCGGTGGCCGAGGAGCGACTCCGGGAGATCCGCGGGCGGCTGCGGGCGGAGGCGCATCTCGACCTGACCTGGCAGATCGAGGAGTGGGACGGCGATGCCGAGAGCTGATGCCGCCCAGATCCGGGCGCTCGTCGCCGCCAACCGCCGGCCCGACGACCGCCGCAGCGCCCTGGCGGTGCACGCCGATCCCGACTGGTCGGGCCCCGACGTGCTCGACGGCCCCGACGCCTCGGTGCGGGTCGTGCCCTGCCGTTCCCCGCTGGCGGTGCGGGAAGCGCTCCTGGACCATGAGCAGCGCGCCAGGGAGCTGCTGGTGCTCCTCACCCCGTGCAGCGGCGGCGATCTCGGCTTGGACGTGCGGGCCCGGCTCGTAAAGGGCGAGGTGCTCCCACTCGACCCGTTCAGCTCGGTGCTCGCCCTGTTCCGAGCCTCGGTGCTCGACCCGCAGCTCGTCGCCGAGCGATGGCTGATCGACGACCTGATCGCCCTTGCCCCCGCCGGCGGCTGGCCCCACCGGCAACCCCTCGGCGGCGTCCTCGACGCCGACCTCGCCTGGCGCGCCTGGCAGCACGCCCGCCTCGGCCTCTCCGACCCGCCGGACGGGATCCCCACGGTCCTTGCCCTCGGCGACCGGCCGGAGGCAGGCGCGGCGCTGGCCGAGCTTGACCCCGAACGGCGAGCGCCGGTCGCCCAACGGTGGGCGGGGGGCGCGGAGGGTCCGGTCCCGGTCATGGTGGACCTGCTGGCCACCGGCCACGGCGCTGACCTCGTCGCTCTCGGCCTCGTCGCCCAAGCGCTGTGGAGCACAACCGACGACCCCGTCCTCGCCCACCGCCAGACCGCCGCCCGCGCGCGGCTCGAAGGTCTGCTCGGCCGCGACCGCCTCGACCAGCGCGCCGCCGCGGCGTGGGGCGACGCCGCCGAAGCGGCCCTGGAAGCCCACGACAACGCGCCCGCGGTGCTCGATGCCGCCGAACGGGTCCTCGCCGACGCCGGTGCCGCCGAGCTCGCCGTCCTCTCCGACAGCCTCCCCCGCGGCTTCGAGGAGCGCCTCGCCGCCCTTGGACGGAGCCTCGCCGCCGGCGACCTCAACGGCGCTGTGGCCACCCTTGAGCGCGTGCGCGGGCACCGGCACGCAAGGCGCCGTTCACATCGCGCCGAGATGGCCGACGCCGCCGTCCGCCTGCTGCGCCGCTCCCAGATGCCACCAGCCCCGCCGCTGTCCACGTTCGCGGCGGCGGCCACCGGGTACGCCGCCGACGGCGCCTTCCTCGACGAGGCCCGCCAGCTGCTCGCCGAGGGCGACCACGTGCCCGAACTGGCCTCCGCCTACACACACCTCTGCGACGTGGCCGCCAGGCAGCGCAACGACGAAACCGCCCGGTTCGTCGAGTTGCTGGCCGACTGGTCACGCTCCGAGCCGCTTGCTGATCGACGCCTTGTGCCCGTCGAGCAGGTGCTGGCCGCCGTGGTGGCCCCGGTGGCCGCAGCGACGCCTGTCCTCGTCGTGGTCTGCGACGGCATGGGCCTGCCCGTCGCCCACGTCCTGCTGCGGGACCTGCTCGCCGAAGGGTGGGCGCCCGCCACACCGGCCGAGCGCGACGGCTGGCCGGTGGGCGTGGCAGTGCTGCCCACCGTCACCGAGGCGAGCCGCACGGCGCTGCTGTGCGGACAGCGGACCGTCGGAGGACAGCCGGAGGAGCGCGCCGGCTTCGCCTCGCATCCCGCGCTGCGGGCGGCATCGTCGCCGACCCGTCCGCCGGTACTCTTCCACAAAGGCGATCTCGTCGCGGCGAGCGGTCTGGCGTTGCCCGACGAGGTCCGCCGCCTCGTCGCCGACCCCGACCAGCGAGTCGTGGGCGTTGTGGTCAACGCCGTCGACGACCACCTCGCGCGAGGGCAGCAGCTGCGGGTGGGATGGGACCTGGTCTCCTTGCGACCGCTGTCGTGGCTGCTGGACGCGGCCGCGGAAGCGGGCCGTGTCGTTGTGCTCACCGCCGATCACGGCCACGTCCTCGACGGCGGCCGCTCCCGCTACCGGCCCCTGGACAGCGTCGGCGGGGAACGGTGGCGGACCGCCCCGCCACCCCCGGGCGAGGGCGAGACCGAGATCGCCGGGCCGAGGGTGCTACTCGGCGGCGGACGGGTGGTCCTGGCCGCCGACGACCGGCTCCGCTACGGCATCCCCAAGCACGGCTACCATGGTGGCGCCACCCCCGGGGAGGTGCTCGTCCCCGTCGAGGTCCTCGCTCGGCGCCTCCCCGACCGATGGCTCCACCGACCATCCGCCACCCCCGCCTGGTGGACCGGCGAAACCGCAGCGTCCCGCCCGGTCCCGGCGCTGGCCAGGAGACCGCCCCGCAAGGCCGAAGCCGGGGAGCAGCCCCCCCTGTTCGAGCCACCGGCCGGCGGGGCGCCCGTCCCTCCACGGGCCAGCTGGGTCGACCAGCTGCTCGCCAGCCCCGCGTTTGTCGCCAACCGCCGGCGGGCCCGCCTCCCCCGCCCCCTCGCCGACGAGCGGCTCCGCGGCTACCTTGACCTCATCGACGCGAACGGGGGTGCCATCCCGCTCGCCGCCCTGTCAGCCCGCACCGGGGAGCCGCCCGACACGCTACGGATGGCGCTCACCCTGGTGCAGCGCCTGGTGAACCTCGACGGCGCCGAGGTGCTGGCCGTACGGGCCGACGGCACCGTGACCCTCAACCGGGAGCTGCTCGCCCTCCAGTTCGAGGTCGACGTCTCGTGATCTCCCGGCAGCGGCGCCGGGAGATCATCGACGCCCTCCGGCGCGGCACCGTCCCGCAACGGGGCCTCGACGCCTTCGCCGTGGGCACCGACCGGTTCGCCGCCGCCTTCGACGACGAGCTCGCAACGGTCACCGCCGGCGGCGCCGGCTTCAAGGCCGTGCGCGGCGAGTACGGGTCGGGGAAGACGTTCGTGGTCCGCTGGCTGGCCGAGCGCGCCCGCACCCAGGGGTTCGCCACCGCCGAAGTGCAGATCAGCGAGGGGGAGACCCCCCTCCATCATCTGGAGGCGGTCTACCGGCGGCTCTGCGAACGGCTCACCACCGCCGACACCGCCGGCGGGGCGTTGCGGGCGGTCGTGGACTCGTGGTTCTACGCGCTCCACGAAGACGTCGTGGCCGCCCGAGCCGCCCCACCCGGCGACGCCGAGGCGGTCCTCGCCGCCACCGACGTCCTCGCCGAGCAGCGCCTCGGCGCGGTCGCTGCCCGCGCCCCGGCGCTCGCCGCCGTCCTGCGCGGCTACCGACGGGCCCTTGCCGACGGCCACACAGCCCGCGCTGAAGGGCTGCTGGCCTGGCTGGGCGGCCAGCCCCACGTGGCGGCCTCCGTCAAGCGAGCCGCCGGGATCCGCGGCGACCTCGACCACGACGCCGCCCTGGCGTTCCTCGCCGGGCTGCTCACCATCCTGCGCGGCGCCGGCTACGCGGGCCTGGTCTTCGTGCTCGACGAGGTCGAGACCCTCCAGCGGGTCCGCTCCGACGCCCGGGACCGGGCCCTCAACGCGCTACGTCAGCTGATCGACGAGGTCGACCAGGGCCGCTTCCCCGGCCTGTACCTGGTCATCACCGGCACACCAGCCTTCTTCGACGGGCCCCAGGGCGCCCAGCGGCTGGCACCGCTCGCCCAGCGGCTCCACACCGACTTCACTACCGACGCCCGCTTCGACAGCCCCCGGGCGGTCCAGCTGCGCCTCGCCGGGTTCACCGTCGAGGGACTTGGCGAAATCGGCCGCCGCACCCGCGACCTCTACGCCGAGAGCGCCGCCGACCCGATCCGCATCCGCTCGTCGTGCGACGACGACTACGTTGCGCTCCTCGCCAAAGCGGTCACCGGCGACCTCGGCGGCCGGGTCGGCGTCGCCCCTCGGGTCTTCTTGAAGAAGCTCGTCGGCGACATCCTCGACCGGGTCGACCAGTTCGCCGACTTCAACCCTCGCCGCGACTACCGGCTCACCATCGTCGACAGCGAGCTCACCGCCGTCGAACGCAACGCCCGGGCGGCGGCGTCGGTCGACGAGATCGACCTGGACCTCTAGCCATGGCCGACCCGGTCCCGGCAGCGCCTTTCGATCTCCTCCACCCGGCCATCCAGCACCACGTCGTCAACAGCCTGGGCTGGCAGGCACTGCGGCCACTCCAGACCGCCACCATCGAACCGGTTCTCGCCGGAGACCACCTGATCGCCACCGCCCCCACCGCCGGCGGCAAGACCGAAGCGGCGGTGCTGCCCCTGCTGTCGCGGATGCTCTCCGAGGACTGGCGGGGCCTGTCGGTGCTGTACGTGTGCCCGCTGCGGGCGCTGCTCAACAACCTCCACCAGCGCCTGGAACGCTACGGGCAGTTCGTCGGCCGTCGGGTCGGACGCTGGCACGGCGACATCGGCCAGCCGGAACGGGACCGGCTCCTCGCCGAGCCGCCCGACATGCTGCTCACGACCCCCGAGTCGCTCGAAGCGATGCTGGTGTCGACTCGCGTCCCCCACGAGCGGTGGTTCGCCGACGTCCGGGCCGTCGTAGTCGACGAGGCGCACGCCTTCGCCGGCGACGACCGGGGCTGGCACCTCCTCGCCGTCCTCGAGCGCATCACCCACCTCGCCGGTCGGGAGGTGCAGCGCATCGCGCTCTCCGCCACCCTCGGCAACCCCGCCGAGCTGCTCGCCTGGCTCACCGCGACCTGCCATCGACCCGCCCGGGTCGTCAACCCCCAGGCCGAGGCCGGCCCGCCCTCCGACGTCACCCTCGACTACGTGGGAAGCCTGGCCAACGCCGCGCTGGTCATCTCCCGCCTGCACCGGGGTGAGAAGCGCCTCGTGTTCGTCGACAGCCGCGCCCGAGCCGAGCAGCTCGCCGTCGCCTTGCGAGACCATGACGTGACGACGTTTGTTTCCCACGGGTCCCTCGGGGCCGGAGAACGACGAGCCGCCGAGCAAGCCTTCGCCGAGGAGCGCGACTGCGTCATCGTCGCCACCTCCACCCTCGAGCTCGGCATCGACGTCGGCGACCTCGACCGGGTCATCCAGATCGACGCGCCGCCCACCGTCGCCGCGTTCCTCCAACGCCTCGGGCGCACCGGCCGCCGTCCCGACACCGCCCGGCAGGCACTGCTTCTCGCCACAGGCGACGATGCCCTGCTGCGCGCCGCCGCCGTGCTCCTCCGCTGGGCCGAGGGCTACGTCGAGCCGATCATCCCACCCCCCGCCCCCCTCCACCTCGTGGCCCAGCAACTCCTGGCGCTCTCCCTCCAGGAAGGCGGCGTCGGCCGCAAGCTGTGGACGGAGTGGCTCGGCAAGCCGTTCGCGCTCGGGCCCGACGCCGCCGCGGCCGCCCCCGCCATCACCGACTACCTGGTCGCCGCAGGGTTCCTTGTGGACGACGGCGGCATCCTCGGGGTCGGTGAGGAGGCCGAGGCGGCCCTGGGCCGCCAGCACTTCATGGAGCTGCTATCCGTATTCACCTCGCCGCCCGTCTTCAGCGTCCGCCACGGCCGAGTGGAGATCGGCCTCGTCCCCAACGAAACGCTCATGGCCCGCCCCGCCGGGCTCGCCGCCGGCGGTGCCGCCGTGCTCATCCTCGCCGGCCGCAGCTGGGCCATCGCGCACGTCGACTGGGGCCGACGGGTCGTCCAAGTCGAGCCGACCGACGCCCCGGGAGTCGCCCGCTGGTCCGGGAGCGCCCAACCCCTCGGCGCCGTCATCGCCCGTGGGGTACGCGAGGTGCTTCTCGGGCCCGACCCGTCAGGGGTCATCCTCAGCCAGCGAGGCAGCGAGCGGTTGGCGCAACTTCGCTCCGAGCATCCCTGGGCGCGGCCGGACGCCACATCTCTCGTCATCGATGGACGTGGGCGTGCCCGTTGGTGGACCTTCGCCGGATGGCGAGCCAATCTCTGGCTCGCCCGAGCTACCGCCCACCTGCGACGGGACGTCGCCGCCATCGACGACCTCACCGTCGCCCTCGACCCTGATGCCACGCTGGAGCAGCTCCGCCAGGCCATCTCGGATACAAACGAGGATTCGATCGACCTGGCCCCGTGGCTGACCGCTGAAGCAGTCGACGGGCTCAAGTTCTCCGAGTGCCTACCCCGCAGCCTTGCCACCGAGGTGGTGATCCGCCGCCTCGCCGACCCCGAGTCGACAGCCCGCGCCCTCGGAGAGCGCCTCGTCGGGTGGCGAGACGCAACCTGACGGACTCGAGGACCACCCTTGAGTGCCTCAAGCCGACTGCTTGTGGTGACAGCGGCGTCATCCAGGTCAGACCGGCTCGGGTGCGCCAGGCTCTCCGGTGGCGCCAGGCTCTCCGGTGGCGGCGGGCTCGGTGGTGGTGGCGCGGTCGATGGTGGGCAGGGGCTCCCGGGGCTCGCAGAACACCGCCATGCTGGCGGTGTAGCCGTGCACGAAGTTGCGCTTGCCGACCGGGCCGAGCTCGCCCTGGGCGAAGAACCCGGCCATCGGGACCTGGCGGGTGGCCACGGCGACCCGCTGGGCGTCGTGGTCGGGCTCACCGAAGAAGCGGCGGCCCCGACCGTTGCACGAGAACAGCAGCACGCCCTTGGGGTCCCAGCCGGTCACCGGACCGAGCAGCAGCTCGAGCTCCTCGCCGGCGGCAGCCGCGTCCCTGACGTGGAACTGCAGGGTCTGGCCCAGCTCGACCCGGTCCCCGACCGCGATGGCGCCGGTCTCCTCGTCGGCGCCCACGAGCCCGCGGATCAGGAAGTCGCCCCGGCCGAACTCGGCCTTGTGCTCGTCGATGACCTGGCCGACCTGGAGCCCACCGCGGATGAGGTCCTGGTCGCGCTGGCTGAGCGTGGTGACGACCTGGCGGAGCCGCTCGATGGCGGGCTGGCCGCCCAGCTCGTGGACGACGTTCCCCTCGCCCCGGGTGACCGCGTACGGCGACCCGATCGGCCGGCAGCCCTGGCTCACCACCGTGCGCACCTCGACCGCGCCGACCAGTGCGACCCCGACCGCGCCGCGCTCGACCACGTCGGTGCCGGACAGCAGGCGGTGCTCGCCCGGACCGCTTCCGCCCGAGGCCATCCCGCCGACCACGGGCAGGCCGGACTGCTCCTCGTTCAGCCGCTCGAGGAACCGGTCGGCCGGGAACGAGAACGGGTCGGCCAGCAGCACCACGGTGGCCCGCTCCCCCGGCGCGATGTCCGGCCAGCCGGCGATGCCGTAGCCGTCGGGCACCGCCACCACCTCGAGCGCGAACGGGCGCACGTCCACACCGGGCAGCCCCGCCAGCCACAGGGCAAAGCCGGGGCCGCCTTCCAGCTCGCGGCCCTCGCCGATGACGCCCTCGGCCGTGCAGCCGACGATCGCCGAGGTGCCAAGGCGCTCGGAGAGGCTCAGGGCGATCCGGGACGCGGCCGCAGCGTGCTCCATCGAGAAGAAGCAGACGGCCAGGTCCGGCGTGCCCGCGAGGGCGGCCATGGCGGCCGGAATGACCTCGTCGAGCGCCTGCTGGTGATCGGGGGCGGTCGAGACGGCGGCGCCGAACTGCAGCATCGTCGGGTGTCCTCCGGTTGGGCCAGGGCAACCAGCGTACCCCTTCGCGCACCGGTCAAGCGCCCGTGCCCACCCATTCGAAGTAGCCGGGGTCCGGGCGCAGCCAGCGCCCACCCCAGGTGAAGCCGTTGCGGGCCATCACCCGCACGAGCCGCACGTCGGTGGTGGCCTTGCCGCCGGCCGGGTTGCCGGCGACCTTGAGCCCGAGCGCGATCCCGAAGGCGCCCCTGGCCAGCTCGGCGCCGCCACCCCGAACGGGGCTGCTGGCGAAGCAGCCACCCCGGCGGCGGAAGTCGGCCAGGTCGACCAACCCCTGAAGGCGCTGCCGCTTCACCTCAGCCATCGCGGCGGTGAGCGCGGGGATGACCAGCTTGTGGCAACGGACCAGGCCCAGCACGGGCACGACCGCGCGCACGATGTGCTCCCGGGCCCAGCGAGGGTCCGGCGTGGGGCGGGCCAGGCTGCGCAACGCGAACTCGCCGAAGCGGAGCTTGAGCAGGCCGAGCGGGAGCACGCCGTCACCGGACCGCAGGAAGGGCCGCTCCCCCGGGGCCCGAAAGCGCAGCGCCCGTCCGGGCATGAGGCGCCGGATGGCCGCCTCGAACGACGGCCGGGAGCCGCGCGTCCGCAGCAGCAGGTAGGTGGCCCGCTCCAGCTTGAGCCTGACGCCCAGGTCGCGGTCGACCGCGACCTCGTAGCCGCCGATGACCCAGTCGGCCACGACGCCGGTCACCGGCAGCGTCCTGCCGCCAACGAGCCGGAGCCTGCTGCCCGGGCGCAGCCCCCGCAGCCGGGCACCGGTCTCCGAGAGCACCGCACCCTTGCGCAGCATGCCCGAGAGGTGGCCCGCCGGCCTGCCCAGGGCGGCGGCATAGGCCTCCCGGTTGGCGGCCATCGCCTCGACCGGCACCACCGGGTAGTCGGCCTTACGGCTCTCGACCTGGAGCAACCCGGTGCGCACGGCGACGATCGCGGCCACCTGGGCCGAGTCCCGGATGCGCTTGACCTCGTCGGTCGAGAAGCCGCCCGAGGCCCAGACGAGCAGCTCTCCCTTGAACGCGACCGGGCCCTGGTTGACGGCGCCAGCGAACGCCCCCTTGCCTCGGACGAGCGTGGCGGCCACCTCGTCGGAGTGGACCGCGACCATCCTGGCCGCCGAGGCCGAGATGGCGGCGAGCAGGGCAATGACCACCAACGCCCGTCGCTGCCTGGCCCGCATCTCGACCCCCCTTCTCCGGCCTTCTAGGGTAAACGGACGACGCGATCCCAGGGCAGGGTCCACCTGTCGCGGTTCCCCCAAACGAGACCCGACGGCCGATTCTGGCCGTCGGGATGGATCTGTGCGCCAGAGGCGCTCCATAGCAGTCCCGACGCAGCCCCGACGCAGCCCCGACGCAGTCCGACGCTCCGGGTCGGCGAGCGGGTTGACCGTGAGCAGCGAGATGCAGTCCCGACGCAGTCCGCCGCAGTCCCGACGCAGCCGCCGCTCAGAACGCCGCCAGCAGGGCGGGGTCCTCGAGCAGGTCGCGCAGGTGGGCCAGGAACCTGGCGGCGTAGGCGCCGTCGACGATGCGGTGGTCGAACGAGATTGACGCGGTCATGAGCTGGCGCACGGCCAGCTCACCGTCCACCACCCATGGCCGGGGCGCGATCAGGCCGGTGGCCAGGATCGCGCACTCGGGCTTGTTGATGATCGGCGTGCCGGCCTCGACCCCGAACCCGCCCACGTTGGTGATCGTGATCGTGCCGCCCTGCAGGTCCGACAGGGCGGCCTTGCGCTCGCGGGCGAGGGCGGTGAGCCGCGCCAGCTCGCTGGACAGCTCGAGGATGCCGAGCGTGTCGGCGTCCTTGATGTTCGGCACGAGCAGGCCGGTCGGCGTGTCGGTGGCAATGCCGAGGTTCACCCAGCCCTTGACGACGATCTCGCCCGCGTCGTCGTCCCAGGAGGAGTTCATCAACGGGTACTGGCGCACGGCCGCGCACAGCGCCTTGGCGATGATCGCGAGCGGTGTGAGCTTTACGTCGGCGGCTGCGGGCAGGACCTTGAGGCGGGTCCGAAGCGCCATCAGCGCGGTCGCGTCGACGGTGAGGAACTCGGTCACGTGCGGGATGGAGAACTTCGAGGCCACCATGGCAGCCGCGATCCGCTTGCGCGTGCCGCGGACCGGGATGCGATCCTCGGCCCGGTCGCGCGGCACGCGCACGGCCGGCACCGGCGCGGGTGCCCCGGCCGCTGCGCCGTCCCCCGGCGGGCCGGCGAGGGCCAGGTCGACGTCCTCGTGGGTCACCCGGCCGTCCTTGCCCGTCCCGGTGAGCAGGGCGAGGTCGACACCGCGGTCCTTGGCGTACTTGCGGACCGGCGGGGTCGCCCTGGGTCGTCCGGCCTGGGCCCCTGGGGCGCGCGGGCCCGGCGGGGCGCTCGGGCTCGGGCCGCTCGGCGAGGCCGGGCCGGTCGGCGAGGCCGGGCCGCTCGGCGAGGCCGGGCCGCTCGGCGAGGCGGACCGGCGCCGGCGGACCGGCTGGCGCTCGCCCGGGCCGACCAGGGTCGCCTGCTGCTCGGGCTCCGCGTCCGCCTCCCGGGTCGCGAAGCCGTTCAGGCCCGGCTCCCCCACCGCGGCGGGCTCGGCCAGGGCCGCGTCGGGGGCTGGTCCCACGCCGCCGGTGTCGACGCTGAGCAGCGGCGCGCCCACGTCCAGGGTCTCCCCTTCGGCCGCGTGGAGCTTGGTGACCGTGCCCGCATACGGGGCCGGGATCTCCACCACCGCCTTGGCCGTCTCCACCTCGACGATGGGCTGGTTGAGCACGATCGTGTCGCCCTCGGCGACCAGCCAGCGCACCACCTCGCCGTCGGTCAGCCCCTCCCCGAGGTCGGGGAGCTTGAAGTCGCGCTCGGGCACCGGGCCTCCCTCCTTCAGCGTGTCGAGTCGATGTCGCGGGAGGCGCATGACCCGGCGGTCCTCGTTCCATGTGGGGGGAGCACGCTCCCCCCACGGCCCCCCAGAAGCGCCTGTGCCATGGCCCGGGTATTCGGCAGGCTCATCGGGCGACGCTAGAAGTCCAGGGACCGCTGGACGGTCCACAGGACCCGGTCGACCCCTGGCAGGTGGGCCTCCTCCAGCTTGGCCGGCGGGTAGGGGATGTCCAGGCCGGTGCAGCGCAGCACCGGCGCCTCGAGGGACAAGAAGGCCTGCTCGGTCACGCGGGCCGCGATCTCGGCGCCCATGCCGAGGAACTCGGGCGCCTCGTGCACGACCACCATGCGGCCGGTCCGCTCCGCGGAGGCGACCAGCGTCTCCTCGTCCAAGGGGACCAGGCTGCGCAGGTCGATCACCTCGAGCGAGGCAAGCCCCTCCTCGGCGGCTGCGGTGGCCGCGTCCATCGCGACCTTCACCATCGGGCCGTAGGCCACCAGCGTCAGGTCGGAGCCCTCGCGCAGCACCCGGGCCCGGCCGATCGGGTCGGTGGTGACCGGCAGCTCGAGCTCCTGCTTGAGCCAGTAGCGCCGCTTCGGCTCGAGGAAGATCACCGGGTCCTCGGCGTCGATCGACTGGCGCAGCAGCGAGTAGGCGTCAGCGGGCGACGACGGGGTCACCACCTTCAGGCCGGCGGTGTGCGCGTAGTAGGTCTCCGGGCTCTCCGAGTGGTGCTCGACCGCGCCGATCCCGCCGCCGTAAGGGATCCGGCAGACCACCGGCATGGCCAGGGTGCCCTTGCAGCGGTTCCGGTACTTGGCCAGGTGGCTGATGATCTGGTCAAGGGCCGGGTAGCTGAAGCCGTCGAACTGCATCTCGGGGACGGGGCGGTAGCCGCGCAGGGCGAGCCCGATGGAGATCCCCATGATCCCGGACTCGGCCAGCGGGGTGTCCATCACCCGGTGCTCGCCGAAGTCCTTCTGCAGCCCGTCGGTGATCCGGAAGACGCCGCCGAGGGTGCCGACGTCCTCGCCGAGCAGCACGACCCGGTCGTCGGCCTCCATCGCGTCCCGCAGGGCGGTGTTCAGCGCCTTGGCCATCGTGACCGATGCCATCGCTAGCCCTCCTCTCCGCCCGCGAACTGGGCCTCGAACTCCTCGAGCTGGCGCCACTGCCGCAGCAGGGTGGCGGGCGGCTCGGCGTAGACGTAGTCGACCATGTCGGACAGGGCCGGGCGGGGCATCTCCTCGACCGCCCGCCGGATCCGGGCCGCGGTCGCGTCCGCGTCCTCCTGGACCCGGCGCTCCACCTCGTCGGACCAGAGCCCGGCCTTCTCGAGGAACGACCGGTACCGCCCGATCGGCTCCCTGGCCGTCCACATGTCCAGCTCGTCCTTGGTGCGGTAGCGGGTCGGGTCGTCGGTGGTGGTGTGGGCCCCGAGCCGGTAGGTGAGCGCCTCGATCAGGGTCGGGCCGCTGCCGTCCCTGGCCCGGTCAGCGGCCCACTTGGTCACCGCGTAGACCGCGAGGACGTCGTTGCCGTCGACCTGCACGCCCGGGAAGCCGAACCCGGCCGCGCGCCGGTAGACGGGCGCTGCCATCTGCTTGGCCAGCGGCACCGAGATCGCCCACTGGTTGTTCTGGCAGAAGAACACGACCGGGGCCGAGTTCACCGCGGCGAAGTTGAACGCCTCCAAGGTGTCGCCCTCGGAGGTGCCGCCGTCGCCGAAGTAGGCGACCGCGCACAGCTCGGCGCCGTCCCACTTGGCCCCGATGGCGTAGCCGACCGCGTGCAGGGCCTGGGTGCCGATCGGGATCGAGTAGCAGGCGAAGTTCCGTTCCCTGGGGTCCCAGCCGGACAGGCTGGCGCCCCGATAGAGCTGCAGCACGCTGACGATGTCCATGCCGCGGACGTAGGCGACGCCGTGCTCCCGGTAGGAGGGGAAGACGAAGTCGTCGGGGCCGAGGGCGGCGGCGCTGCCCACCTGGGCTGCCTCCTGCCCCAGGCAGGGCGCCCAGATGCCGAGCTGGCCCTGGCGCTGGAGGTTGGTGCCCTCGGTGTCGATCCGGCGGACGACGACCAGCTTGCGGTAGAGGTCGCACAGCTCGTCGTCGGACAGGTCGATCTTGTAGGTTTCGTGCTCGATGAGCGTGCCGTCCTCGGCGAGCAGCCGGACCTGCTCGTCAGCCTGGTCCATACCCTCAACTCCCGCGTCCAGTCCGCCGCTTGCGGACGCTCCGCCTCGCGACCGGGGTGGCGGTCGGCGAGGTCGCCGTCGCGCCGATCGCGCGGGTCTGGTGGACGAGCGCTCCGGCACGGCCGGGCAGCGCCCCCGTGCCGGAGCCGGAGTCGGGCGCTCCGAGCGGGCACCGCTGCCCAGCATGATCCTACCCATATCTTCGTCTGGAGTTCGGGCGCGGTGAGGGAACCCTGACCACAGCCCCCGCCGTCCCCGGACGGAGGGGCGCTTCCCGCCCCCATCCCGCGCTGTTGGGTTGCACTCTGGGTCGCAGTAGGTGGCCCGGCCGCGTCCCCGGAGCGCCGGGATGCTTGGAACCTGGGCCGACCGCGGCCCGCGACGGGCGTGGGCGTAGATGACGCGGATGGTAGGTTGGACGCGAAGGCCCCCGCGCCGATGGCACGGCCGGGGGCACGGTCGGAACCCTCACGGAGGCCCGACATGCCGGAGCCTAGCAGCCCGCTCTCGATCGGCGAGCGGATCTCCTTCTACCGCCGCCGGCGCGGCCTCACCCAGGTCGTCCTCGCCGGCCTTGTCGGCCGGTCCACAAGCTGGTTACAGAAGGTCGAGCGCGGCGACCGGCGGATCGACCGGATCAGCGTTGTCGCCGACATCGCCCGCGTCCTCAGAGTTTCCCCCCAGGATCTCACCGGCCAACCGTACGTGTTCGACCTCCCCGACGGCCCGAGCCTGCCCGACATCAACGCGATCCGCCGCATGCTCATCACCGACGATCCCGACACGGCCGCACCGCCCGACAGGCTCCCGACGGTGGAGGAGCTGCACGCCGAAGCTCGCCCGGTCCTCCAGGCACGCTACGACGCGCGCCTGCTCGAAGTCGCCACCGCGGCACCAGACCTGATCCGCGACTGCCGGCTCGCCGCGGCGCTGGCCGAAGGCAAGCAGCGCGCCCAGCTCCACCGCCTGCTCGCCGACCTGTACGAGGCGATCTGGGTCGCGCTCAAGAACCTCGGCTACGTCGATCTGGCATGGTTGGCGATCGAACGCGGCCGTGATGCCGCACGGCAGTCCGCCGACCCGCTCGCCGAGCGCGCGACCAACTTCCAGGTCGCCCAGTTCCACATGCTCATCGGCTCCTACGACAAGGCTCACCAAGCGGCTATGGAGTCCGCCGACCCGTTGGAAGCCGATCTTGGCCGGGCAGGCCCCGAGCACCGGTCCGTCTACGGCGCCTTGCACCTGGCTGGCGCGGTCGCCGCTGCCCGCCTGGCCCGCCCTGAGGCCGCCCAGGCGTCCCTGGACGAGGCCGCCACCGCCGGGCGGTTGCTCGGCGCCGACCGCAACGATTACTGCCTCCACTTCGGTCCCACCAATGTGGGGATCCACCGAGTCGCCGTCGCTGTGGAGATGGCCGAGGGCGGCCGGGCGGCCGAGCTCGCCCGCGATGTGGACCCCTCGCCGATCGCACCGCAGCGCCAAGGACACCACTGGATCGCTGTAGGACGCGCGTACGCGCAGAAGCACAGCGACAGCGCCGCGGTGCAGGCGTTGATGCGCGCCGAGCAGGTCGCCCCCGTGCTGGTCCGCTACCCCCCGATTGTGCGCGAGGTGGTCGCCGACCTGCTCCGCCGGGAGCGGCGCGCTGGCAACCCAGACCTGCGCGGCCTGGCCGAGCGGGCCGGGGTCCTCAACTAGGCAGCCCTGGTAGGCGAACACGCACACGGCGTGTGCGTTCTTCAGTGCCGCTGCCCCTATGGTCCCCGTCCGTACCGAACCGGACGAAAAGAGAGAGACAGGCATGTGGCGGCCGGTCGTACTGTTCCTCGCTGGTCTGGCCGGCTGCGGGTTGCTGGCGCTGCTGGCGTGGCTGGAGAGCGAGGTCGACGCCGACAGCGCCCGCCAGTCCGAGCGGGAGCAGCAGCTCGACCACCCCCAGGAGCCGGACGCCGGCGCGGCGCCAGCGGGCGCCGCGGTCAGGCGGTGCGGGTGAAGGACCCTGGCGTCGGGTGCGCGCAGCCTCGACGCCAGGAGGGGCGGGCCCACGACCCCGCCGGGGGCCCGCCACAACGCGGCCCGCGCGGACAACCCATGCCTGATGGCGACGAGCGGGCGCTGCTTGAGCACCTGGCCGTCCGGGCGGGCCTGCCCGGCCAGGCCCGCGCCGCCGCCGGCGCCGTCCGGGACGCGATCACCGCAGCCCGGGTCGCCCGGGTGGTGGTCGCGCCCCGGCTCGACCATGCCGTGGCGTTGGTCGACCGGTGGGTGGCCGACCTCGACCGGCTCGTCGAGCGGGAACGCCGGGAGCGGGCGGCCAGCGGCGAGCGCCCGGTCGACCAGCAGGCCCGGATCGAGCGTGCCTACTGGGAGCTCCGCCGCTCGGCGCGGCCCGGCGAGGGTGCGGGGTCGTGAACCGGCGGCCACGGTTCACGCCGGATCTGCTCGTGTGCCTGACCCCGGAGGAGGCTAGCGTGCTCCGCCGGCTGCTGGTGGCCTCGGCCGGCCGGGTCGAGGCGTGCAGTCCCACGCTCGGGAGCTGCTCGTGCTCGCCGCCGAGGACCTGCGGCGCCGGCAGAACGGTGTGCTCCGCCGCGCCGTCGGCAAACGATGGTGGTGACTAGTCGTAGCCGACCCGACATCCCTGTCGACCAAGGCGCGCCGCGCGAGCTTGGGATCAGGATCGTGGCCGAGCCCGTCATCATGGTCATGCTTGAGCGCTGCAACGGAGACGACCCGCACCGGTCGTGACGCGATCACATGCCCGACAGCTGTTGACCGTTGCAACGTTAGGGATCTTTTATCCTACTTTGCCTAGTATGATGATTGAGGGTGGTCTCACGATTGAGGAGCATGGGAACTACGGGCTGGCTACGTACGATCTCGGAGGCCTCGCATTGCCGTCGACCCGATGGAAGCTCGAGCCGCACACCGCCGCCAAGCACGAGATCCTGCGCCAGTATCTCAACGCGTGGTTTCCGATCCTTGGCAGTCAGCACGAGCGGGTGGTGTTCCTCGACGGCTTCGCCGGTCCTGGGATCTACGAGGATGGAGAGCCTGGCTCGCCGATCATCGCGCTGCGCACCCTTCTCGAGCACGCGTTCTTCCCGCCGCATGTCCTGCCAGTTTGCCTTCTTCTTCCTGGAGAACCGTAGGGACCGCTACGACAGCCTGGTCGAGCAGCTCGCCGCCTTCACGCGTGCCCGGGGTGGACTGCCGCCCAACGTGACCGTCACCCACCAGCGCACGACCTTCGAGCAAGCCGCCAGTGGCCTGGTCGACGACCTGCAGCAGCAGCGCACGAGGCTCGCCCCAACGTTCGCGTTCGTTGACCCGTTCGGCTTCACCGGCGCGCCCATCGAGCTGATCAGCCGGCTGCTCGCCTTCGACCGCTGCGAAGTGTTCTTCAACTTCATGTACAACCGGGTCAACCAGTTCATCGCCGCCGGCCGCATCACCGCCCACCTGGATGGGCTGTTCGGGACACGCAACTACCTTCAGGCATGCGAGCTGGACACGGCCGCGCGCAAGCGGTTCCTCCACGACCTGTACAAGCGGCAACTGCACGACGTGGGCGGCTTTACCTACGTGCGCAGCTTCGAGATGGTCACCCGCGACGGCCACACCGCCTACTTCCTGTTCTACGGCACGCGCTCGCTGACAGGGCTGCGCGCCATGAAGGACGCGATGTGGAAGGTGGACGTCGGCGGCGGCACACGCTTCAGCGACCGACTCGCCGGCCAGGAGGTCCTGCTCGCCGGCGATGCGGTTGACACCGGCCCGCTGCGGACCGCGATGGTGCAACGGTTCGCCGGGCGCACCGCCGCGGTCGAGCAAGTCGAGGAGTTCGTCCTGGCAGACACCCCATACGCGGCCTCCCACTACAAGCGGCAGGTCCTCAAGCCGCTGGAGGAAGCAGATCGCCTTGAGATCTTGTCACCACGTGCGCGGCGGTTCACCTACCCGGAGGGCACAGTTCTCCGGTTCGCGCCCGAGCAACTCGGCTTCCTGACGTAGGCTTCGGTCTTCGATACTGGCGAAGGGGTAGGCACGGTCGAACATTTGTTCGATACTGCCGGTTAACGTGCAGGAACCGGACCGGGCAAGGGGGATGCCATGAGCGACGGCAGCACCATCGAGTGGACCGACGTTCTCTGCACTTTGCAAGTGGACGGTCGTAGCCCGCTGATCCCGCAGCCTGCCACGGAGAGTGTTGGCCAGTTCGTCGTTCACATACCAGGTTGCAGGGGGGCGGGCGACCTGGGGGAGCTGTGTTGGTGGTGGTCAGCGCTGGGCGACCGCGAGCAGCCGGCGGCTGGCCGGCGACAGCGCGACGCCGTCCTGGTCGTAGCCGCCGACGGCGGCGAAGCCGGCCTGCAGCAGCCAGTCGCGCAGCTCGGTGAAGCCGAACAGCCGCACGAAGTAGGGAACCCGGCGGACCCGGCCGCCGCGCACGATGGTCCGTTCGCTCACGATCCTGCCCGTCAGTGGCTCGAACCGGTGGCGGTCGATGAGCAGATCGCCGTCGCGCTCGACGACGAAGGCGGGCTGCAGCGCGCCGACGATCCAGTCGCGGTGCTGCACCTCCAGGGCGAATCGTCCCCCTGGCCTGAGGACGCGGGCGACCTGGCTGAGGACCTGGCGGTTGCCGGCGTCGTCGAAGTAGCCGAACGAGGTGAACCAGTTGACGACCCGGTCGAAGCGACCGGTCCATGGCAGCGCACGCATGTCGCCTTCGACGTAGTCGACGTCGACGCCGCGGGCGGCGGCGTCGCGGCGGGCGAGGTCGAGGAACAGCGGGGTGGCGTCCAGGCCGGTCACCCGGCAGCCGCGGGCGGCCAGCCGGTTGGCGATGCGCCCGTGCCCGCAGGCCAGGTCGAGCAGTTCCATGCCGGGCCGCAGCTCCAGCAGCCGCCACAGCAGCTCGGTCTCGGCGTCGCTGCGCTCGTCGCTGAGCGCTTCGGCGTAGAAGTGCAGGTAGTCCTCGTCGAACAGTCCCTGGGCGTCGAAGCCTGGCTCGTCCATGCGGCTCCTTCCGGTCGGGCCGACAACCTGGGGCGATCTTGGCCGGCCGCGGCTGCTCCCGCCAGCGGGTTCCCCGGCCGGGAGGCGCGGCGATGAGCACCGCGACCAGGATCGAGTGGACCCGCGGCGACGACGGCTCGGCCGGGGCGACCTGGAACCCGGTCACGGGCTGCACGAAGGTCTCGCCGGGCTGTGAGCACTGCTATGCCGAGACGTTCGCGGAGCGCTGGCGTGGGGTGCCCGGCCACCCCTATGAGCAGGGCTTTGACGTGCGGCTGTGGCCTGCGCGGTTGGAGTTGCCGCTGCGGTGGCGCAAGCCGCGCCGGGTGTTTGTGAACTCGATGAGCGACTTGTTCATCGGCCGGGACCAGGTGCCCGACGCCTTCGTCGCCGAGGTGTTTGCGGTGATGGCGCTGGCGGCCCGGCACACCTTCCAGGTGTTGACCAAGCGGCCCGGAAGGATGGCGTCGCTGCTGGCCCAGGCGGAGTTCGTCAGAAAGGTCGGCGCGGCCATCACCCGCCGGACTGACCAGACCCCGCCGCGGGCGGGCTGGCTGCTGGATTTTTGGCCATTGCCGAACGTGTGGCTTGGAACCTCGATCGAGCTGGACACGTTCGCCTGGCGGGCCGGTCGGCTGCGGGCGACGCCGGCAGCGACGCGCTTCCTGAGCCTGGAGCCGCTGCTTGGCGCGTTGCCGTCGCTAGATCTGTCCGGGATCGACTGGGTGATCGTGGGCGGCGAGAGCGGGACGGGCGCGCGGCCGATGCATCCGCAGTGGGCCCGCGACCTGCGTGACCGCTGCCAGGGCGCCGGCCTGCCGCGCTTCTTCTTCAAGCAGGTCGGAGCATGGGCTCCGCTCGGTGCTGACGACCAGCCTCGGCCAGGCGACCGGTGGGTCGAGCTCGACGGCCGGCACGAGCGGTGCTGGCGGTCTGGGGATCCCGCGCCCGCCGGGGCCGAGCAGCACGGTGGCGCGGTGCTGATGCGACGGGTCGGCAAGGGCCGGGCCGGGCGGCTGCTGGACGGCCGCACCTGGGACGAGTTCCCCTCCTCCGCTTCGACGCTGGCGGAGGCTGCCCGACCGCTGCCGGTGGGCCAGGGGATGGTGTCGTGATACGCCACCCGGCAGTGACGGTGACGGCCCTGGCGGCAGCGACGATCACCGTGTCAGTGCAGCGGGACCGGGGTGTCGGTGAGGCCTTGGTCGGCGAGGCGTTGGGCGTGCTGGCGTTTGGCGCGCAGCGCCTGGAGGGTCTGCTCAAGCCCGGCGACCTCGCCGAGCCACACCCGCTCGCGGGCCTCGGCCAGCCGCTCCTCGAGGTTGGCCTCCAGCTCGGCGAAGACCGGCAGGCGGCTGGGCTGGGGCCTGAGCATGGGGCAGCGCGCGCAGGCGTGCTCGTGGATGCAGGGGGTGCCGTAGGGCCGGTCGCAGTTGCCCAGAGCGACCTTGCGCAGCGTGAAGTGCTGCTCGAACTCGGCCCACTCGGCGTCGGTCGGGTCGCGGTATTCGGCGCTGGGGCGGCTGGCCCGACGGGTCTGCAGGAACGCCTGGTAGGCGCGAATGACTGTTTCGGGGTAGATCGCGGCGTAGCCTCGGGTGGTGTCGAGGGTCCGATGGCCGAGCAGGGCCGCGGCGATGTGGATCGGCAACCCGGAGTTGACCACGTTGGTGGTGAACAGCCGTCGGAAGTCGTGCGGGGTGATGCGGACGGGGCGGCCGTCGACCTCGCGCAGGTCGGCCAGGGCGAGGGTGCGCTCCAGCCAGTTGCGGACTGTGCCGGGGTCGAAGACCTGGCGGTTGCCACCGTAGCGGCGCTGGAACAGGTGGGGCAGCTCGGGGCTGAAGGTGCGCTCCAGCACGTCGTAGCGGGAGGTCAGCGGGATGGTGCCGTCGGGGCTGCGGACCCGGTCGACGATCCGGGCCAGCACATGGGCCAGCTCGGGGGAGATCGGGAAGACCCGTTCGGCCTCGATCTTGCTGGGGGCGACCTGCAGCAGCGGCACGACCTCGCCGTCGGGTTGGGTGTAGCGGCGGATCGACAGGTGGGTGAGTTCCAGCACCTCCTCGATCCGCAGCCCCGACAGCCGCATGACCTCGATCGCCGCCCACGCCCAGAAGGCGTCGAACTCTTCGTAGACGGCGTCCAGCGGCTTGCCGTTGCCATGGCCAGGGCCGTTGCCGGTGTCCGAGTTGGGGCTGGGCAGGCGGCGGACCAGGACCTGGGTGGCGTGGCGGGTGCGGTTGGCAACCCGCTCGTAGGTGGCGTCGCCGACCTGCAACCGAGTGCCTGGGGCGGCCTGACGGGCAGCGGCAAGCAACGCGGCGGCGTGCTCGAGGCGCGAGCGGGCGGTCGCCACGAACTTGGGCAGCAGCGGGGCCAGGGTGCGGGTGCGGGCATGCATCCTCGCGGTGGTGTCGGCCTGCTGCTTGCGGCGTCCGGCCAGGTCGGTCTTGGTGACCGGGCACGGTGCCGCCCAGACCGCCCAGCGGGCCGGGTCCTCGTAGGCCCAGTGGTTGAGGTCCTGGTAGAACGCCCGGACCGCCACCAGGACGTGGTGGCGGTTATGGCGGCGGGTGCCGTCGTCGCGGACGGCGATCCGCTGCTTCCACGCGCGGGCAACCTCGGGGGCCAGCCGGATCGAGCAGATCCCGGGATGGTGGCGTTCCAGGTCCTGCCAAAACAGCTTGGCCAGCCAGAACGCGACATTGTCCAGGGAGGTGTAGTCCAGCGCCGGGGCGCGTTCGGCCAGGTAGGCCACCAGCAGGTCACGCACCGGCTGGCACTGAAGCTGGTAGCGGTCGACGAGCTCCTCGACGGTGGCCTGCCCCGGATGGCGGGCCGCGCGCAGGGTCAGCGGGACGCCAGCGGGCAGGATGCCGAGTTCGCGCAGCACCCGCCACAGCGTCTCGTGGCCGCCTGCCTGCCCGCGGACGGTGCGGACGGCGGCGTCGTAGGCGAGCACATGCCCGCTGCCGAGCCGGTCCAGGGGCTGGGCGGTGGTGATCTGCATCCGGCAGGCGGCCCCGACCACGTCGTTGACGAGGCCGGGGCGGGCGTCGTTGGCGGCGGCCGCCGCGCGGACCCTGGCGAACAGTTCCCCGCCGACCACGCGCTCGTAGGTGGGCAGCAGCGACTGGAACCGGTTGGCGAGCAGCCACGGGTAGTCGGGGTGGAGCACGCCCAGGCAGATCAGGGTCTCGGCCCCCTTGAACAGCATGGTGCGCCGGTTGTGCTCGGCTTGCTGGCACCAGTTTCGACCGCCGCTGTCGGCGCCGCTGGCCACCCAGCGGGCCTGCCAGCTTTGGCCGGGAAAGCCGGCCAGCCAGTCGGTCAGGTCCCGCACGCCACGAGTCCGCCGTTGCAGGTCGCGGGGCTTCTCCGACGGCAGCAACGCCAGACCCCGGTCGACCAGCAGCCGCCAGGAAGCCTCGTGCAGCTCGGCCGGGCCGACGCCGAGCCGGGCCCGGTCGACGGTCGGCTGGAGCTGGCGCTGGAGGTCCAGTTCCAGCCGGGACGGGCGAGGCTGGGTCCGCACCGAGGGCATCGCGGGAACGGCTGGCTCAGGCATGGCTCAGCCAGGCCGCTCAGCGGGCGACCCGCTGGGCAACCCGCCGAGCGGCTCGCCGAACAGCACGGCCAGGTCGCCGGCGTCGTAGGCCACATGCGGGCGGGGTGGGGCCGGTGCGGCGCGGCGGGCGTGATGCTCGCGGGTCTTGGCGATCAGCTCCTCGAGGCGGACCTTGGTGTAGACCTGCGTGGAGGACAGGTGCTTGTGGCGCAGCACCGCCTGCACGTCGGTGATGGCCAGCTCCGGATCGGCGACCATCCGCATCGCGCAGGTGTGCCGCAGGTCGTGCAAGCTGATGTTGGTGCCCAGCTTGGCGTTGGCGCGGTCCAGGACCCGCCGGATCGCGGTGTAGACCAACGGCCGCCTCGGGCCGCGGAGGGTGACCCACAGCGGTGCCTCTGGCGGCAGCGGCGCATCTGGCGGGGCGACGTGCCCTTCGGCCAGATACAGCCGGATCCACACGAACGCGTCGGGGGAGGCCGGCACAACCTGCGGTGTCCGGGTACCTTTGCCGACCACGGTGATGGTCTGCTGGCCGAAGTCCAGGTCGCCGCAGCGCATCCCCAGCAGCTCGCTGGCCCGCGCGCCGGTCGCCAGGTAGGTCACCACGATCGCCCGGTCCCGGTTGCTGGTCATGGCCGCAAGCAGCTCGTCGACCAGCTCGTCAGCCAGCCCACGGGGGAGCCGCTCGGGGACACGCTGGCGGTAGTCGGCCCGCCGGTGGGGTCGTGTGGGCCGCATCGGGTTGCCGTGGGCGTTGGGCCGCTCTCCGCCTCGTCCCGGCGGGGGGACCGGGTTGACCGCCGGGCCGCGGCCCATCGCGTGGTGGAACTCGTAGAAGGCGGCCAGCACCGCCAGCTCATGGTTGATCGTGGCCGGCGCATACCCAACTGCCAGGTACCGCTTGCCGGTCCGCGGGTTGATCGACCCTGGTGCGGGCGCGTCGGGCCGTCGGCGGCGGCGCTGCGGGTTGTCGGCCTGCCGCAGCCAGCGGACCAGGTCGCGGACCTCGACCCGCTGCGCATGGTCCCAGGCCACCTCGACCGCGGCCAGGAACCGCCACCAGCGCAGCAGGTCGTAGGCGTAGGAGCGGCACGACGCCGGGCTCAGGTCGCCGGCCGCCAGGTCACGGATGAACTCGGAGACCGGCTCGACCGGCTGCCCGGCCGCATCGGTGATCGTGAACGGCACGCCCGGCTCGTCGGTCGCCATAACCCGGCCCAGGAGCGCGAGCTTGAGCCGCCGCAGATCCCGAACGGGCGGCTGGGCGGCGTCGTCCATCCCCATCGTCACCTCCACGAGTCATCTGGCTCAGCGCACCGAACCCACCACGCACAGCGTCGGACCCTACTACGCCCCGAGAAGGAAGCCGTAGTGCAGTCAACAGTGACGACCTGGAACCCCGTGACCGGCTGCTCCAAGGTCTCGCCCGGCTGCGACCACTGCTACGCAGAGCGCTTCTCGGAGCGCTTCCGCGGCGTGGCAGGCCACCCATACGAACGCGGGTTCGACCTGACTCTGTGGCCACAGCGCCTGCAACAGCCACGCCACTGGCAGCGTCCCCGACGAGTGTTCGTCAACTCCATGAGCGATCTCTTCCATGAGGACGTTCCCGAGGCGTTCATCAAGCAGGTCTTCGAGGTGATGGCGGACTGCCCGCAGCACGTGTTCCAGGTCCTCACCAAGCGCCCGGGGCGCATGGCAAGCGTCGTCCGTAAGCTCCAACCGGAGCCACTGCCCAACGTCTGGCTTGGCACCTCGATCGAGCTTGCCCGGTTCGCCTGGCGTGCTGACAAGCTGCGCCAAGCGCCAGCCGCCGTGCGCTTCCTCTCGCTCGAGCCGCTCCTCGGGCCGCTCCCCGGCCTGGACCTACGCGGCATCGACTGGGTCATCGTCGGTGGTGAATCCGGGCCAGGACACCGGCCAATCCAGCCCGAGTGGGTCCGCCAGCTTCGCGACCGATGTATCGCCCAGCACGTCCCCTTCTTCTTCAAGCAATGGGGCGGCCACACCTCCAAGGCTGGCGGCCGGGACCTCGACGGCCGCATCTGGAATCAGTTCCCACACAGCCCGAAACACGACCAAGCAGCCCTGGTACGAACAGCACTGCTGGCTGGTGGCGGATTGTCGAATTAGAGCTGCGGCGTTCTCCGCCTCGAGCTGGCCCAGCCGGGCCCGCTCGTCGCTGGTCAGCCCCTCACGCTCGCCACGGTCGATGTGGAACTCGCGCCAGGCGCCGGACTTGAGCATGGAGACGAGCAGGTCGGTCATCTGGGCGTAGCCGAGGCGAACGCCCGCCGCAACTCCGGGTTGTCGGGGATGAGGAGAGACCATGATCGGCACCGACACCGAGCTCACCGTGGTGGTCAACCAGGCGGAGGACGGCACCTTCTGGGCGCAGGTGAAGGAGCTCCCCGGATGCTTCGCGACCGGTGACGACCTCGACGAGCTCAAGGAGGCGGTGGTCGAGGCGGTCAGCATGTGCCTGCCCGCGGCCGAGCTCGGCGGCCAGGCACCCGAGCCGACGCCAGCGCCGCCGCAGCGGTGGAAGGTCGGGGGCTACCCCACCCTGACCCCAGCCTGAGTGATCACACCGTAGGACCAGCGCCCCTCCGTCCTCTGCCCGGAGGGGCGCTCGTCGTGCCGGTTAGAGGGCGAGCAGCTGCTCGTCGAGCTCGCGGACGGCCGGCTCGGCGGCCCAGGGATCGAGTTGACGGCGCAGTTCACGGACGCGCTGCTCGCCACGGTGCGACTCGGTGTTACGGGCGATGGCGAGCGCGTCCAGGCCGAGCCGGCACGCCTCGGCGATCTCGCCCTCGGGCACATAGGTGGCGCCAAGCCGCGTGAGGTAGACGGCCTCCTCGCGTACCACCGACGGGCTGGACAGCTCGATCGTCTCCCGCATCGCGGGCCGCGCCCGCTCCGGCCAGCGCAGCGCGAGGTAGCAGGTGCCCGCCGCGCTGGTGATCCCGCTGCGGTCATGGTGGTAGATCCACGGCGGGTCATCGCCGAGCCGGGACCGCGCCAGGGCGTCCTCGGCCCTGCCGAGCGCCCGTTCGGTGGCGGCTGCGTCTCCGAGGTTGGCGTGCGCCTCCGCCTCGACCGTCGCCAGCCATGACCCGACCCTCGCGGTTGCCTGCCGGGCGCGACGGTGGGCGGCCTCGACCAGGGCGAGCCCCTCGGCCGGACGGCCTTCGTAGATGGCCACGATGGCCAGGTACGCGGTGATGTAGCCGGCAAGCGCATCGTCGCCGGCGTGCTGGGCGGCCCGGAGCCCCTCGTTGAAGTGTGCTCTGGCGGTCTGGTGGTCGCCGGCGTCGAAGGCGAGCCATCCGGCGAGCTGGTGCAGCTCGGCGTTGACCCGGTCGAGCTCGGCCGCCACCTGCTCGCGCTGCCCGGCTGCACGGAGCCCGGCGACCATGCCGAGCTGGACGTCGACCAGAGGTCGTAGGCTGGCAGAGCCGATCTCGTCGTCCAGCCGGCGGTATCCCTCGACGACCTGGCGCAGGTTCCCCACGCCGCTCATGCCGATCCGGCGATACTCGACGGCGCTGGTGAGCGCGCCGACCTGGCCGGGGTCGAGCGTGCGGCCGGCCATCAGCGCGGCGACGAGGCTGGCGGCGTAGCGGTTGAAGGCGCGGCGTTCCAAGGATGACCCTCCTGGCCCGACAAGGGGTTGCCCGCCTAGTGTGCCGGACTCGAACGCGGTAAGCATCAGCCCGAAGAGGCCGGCCAGCGGCTCGGGGACTTGGAGGAGCACGACCGGCTGGGAGCTGGTGGCCAGGCGGGCGAGGTCGGCGTTGTGGCCGGGTTCCAGGCCGAGCGCGTCGAGGGTGCAGCCCAGCGCGCGGGCGAGGTAGCCGCGGAACAGCTCACCCGGGCGGGCGTGGCCGGTCTCCCACTTCTCGACGTAGCCGCCGGTGCAGGTCCCGGCGAGCCCGTCGGCGGCCATCGCGGCGTTGACCTGGTCGGCCAGCCGTGCGCGGCTCCAGGCGAGCGCCTCCCGGCGGGCGCGGAGCCGCCGGTTCGGCTGCCACCGCGTCGACCCCATGCGCGCCTCCCGCCGCTCCAGGAGGACAAGCCTACCCGGACCGGGCGCACCACGTGAACCGCTCACCCACTCGCTCCCCATCCTCGTTGGGGATCTCGGTGGGGTCGCCGGGCCGGCCGGCCGCCGGGCAGGGTGGAGCCTCGTCGACCGGTGGAGGTGGCGGGCTGGGCCAGAAGGACCCTGGCGTCGGGTGCGCGGGCGACCTGGACCGGCTCGTCAAGCGGGAACGCCGGGAGCGGGAGGCGACCGGTGAGAGCCTGGTCGACCAGCAGGCCCGGATCGAGCGTGCCTACTGGGAGCTCCGCCGCTCGGCCCGGCCCGGCGAGGGTGCGGGGCCGTGAGCCTCTGGCGGCGGTTCACGTCCGACCTGGACGTCTGCCTGACCCAGGAGGAAGCCGGCGTGCTCCGCCGGCTGCTGGTGGCCTCGGCCGGCCGGCTCGAGGCGTTGCATCCCACGCTCGGGGAGCTGCTCGTGCTCGCCGCCGAGGACCTGCGGCACCGGCAGAACGGTGTGCTCCGCCGAGCCGTCGGCAGGCGATGGTGGTGATCGCCACCCAAGAGCGCCTGTGCCATGGTCAGGCGGATCCCAGACCATTCGTCAGGTGGTCGGGGGCTTGTCCTCGTCGCGGCCGAGGGAGCCGAGCTCGGCGATGTCACGCGGGAAGCCGAGGGCGATCGTCCAGTCGAGCGCCACCCGGAGGCGGCGGCCCCAGGAGGGCATGGCGGCCAGATGGTAGCTGCGGGTCACGAACCAGGCGAGAAAGCCTGAGAGCGGGACGCCGAGGGCCCGACCGACGCCCTTGTACTCGCCCAGATTGACCAGCAGGCCGAGGCCCCTGAACCGGAACGGGCGGGCGTGCCCCTCGCCGAGGGAGGCGGCGACGTTGGCGGCGCACACCTTGGCCTCGCGCAGGGCGTGCTGGGCCGTGGGCGGGGCGAACCCGCTGGGTACGGCCGGGTCGGGCACGCGGGCGACGTCGCCCAGGGCGAAGACGTCCTCGCGGCCGCGGACCCGCAGGTATTCGTCGACCAGGAGCCGGCCCCGGTCGTCGGTGGGCAGGCCGATCCTCGCGATCATCGGGTTGGGCCTCACCCCGGCGGTCCACACGAAGGTCCGGGTCGGGATCTCGTCGCCGTCGGACAGGCGCACCCAGTCGGGACCGACCTCCTTGACCTGGGTCTCGAGCCAGACCTCGATGCCTCGCTCGCGCAGGGTGCGCAGGGCGGCCCGGCCGAGATCCCCGCCCAGCTCGGGCATGATCTGGGGCGCCGCGTCCACCAGGATCCAGCGGATGTCCCTGGGCCGCAGGCCCGGGTAGGCCTTGAGGGCGCGGGTCGTGAGCGAGTGCAGCTCGGCGACCAGCTCGGTGCCGGCGTAGCCAGCGCCGACCACCACGAAGGTGCAGCGCGTTCGGCGTTCCTCGGCGGCGTCGGTGGCGTCGGCCAGCTCGAGCTGCTGGAGGACGTGGTTGCGCAGGTAGATGCCTTCGGGGAGGGTCTTGAAGCCGCGGGCGTGCTCGGCAAGGCCGGGAATCGGCAGGAGCCGGGCGACCGAGCCGCTGGCCAGCACCAGGTAGTCCCAGGCGAAGCTGCGTACCTGGCCCTCGGGCGGCTTGACCTCGCAGGTGTGCTGGTCGACGTCGATCCCGGTGGCCGTGCCGATGATGAGCCGGGTGCGGCGCAGCACGCGGCGCAGCGGCACGACCACGTGCCTGGGCTCGATCGTGCCGGAGGCCGCCTCGGGCAGCAGCGGCGTGTAGAGCATGAAGTTCTCGGGGTTGACGAGCACGATCTCGGCCACGCCGGCGGGCAGCTTCTTCTCGAGGCCGCGGGCGGCGTACATGCCCCCGAACCCGCCGCCGACCACCAGGATCCGCTTGCGGCCGCTCATCGACAGCTCCTCGGGTGTCACCCCGGATGCGGCCCGGTCGGGCCAGCACCATCGTGCCAGCCTGACCGAGATGCACAAGGGCCGGAACCTTGCTAGGTTCCGGCCCTTGCGGGTGCCGCCCGGGGGGAGGCGGCGCTTCCGTCCGATCGCCGCCAGGAGTAAGTCAAGCGTACCTATGGCGATGACAGGCCCGAAACTACTGCGGTGTCCCATGCCGGGACATCACAGAAATTACGGAGATGCGACTACCAGGGTTAGCTAGCCCCCAGTGCCCGAAACCCCAGGTCAGGTCATTAATGGTGACTAGATAGGGCTAGTGAGCCTCGCTCAGGAGGGGGTGTTCGGATCACGCCGGAGATGGTACACAGGATCATTCAGTTCTGGCCCTGCCGGCGACCCAGGCGGGCGCGGGCATCGGAACGAGGAGGACAGCCTGTGGCGACACCAACGGAAACCGAGGTGACCCAAGAGCCCATGTCAGGGGGCATGCAGCGGCTTTCCTTCCTTGACGCGGGCGGACACCCCGTTTCCAAGGAGCGCGCCTCGATCGCGCTGATCCGCGACTTCGACGACCGCGGCAACGTGATCTCGCTCATGACCGAGCGCCTCTCGCACTAGTCCTTCCGAACTACCAACTGTGATCATCGAGGGACGGCCGCCCGGCCGTCCCTCTTCCCGTTGCGTAGAATGCGCCGTCCCGAAGGCAAGGGAGGAGCCCGGCTGTGCTCGTCGACGGCAAGCGACTGCTGATCACCGGGGTGCTCACCCCGGGCTCGATCGCCTACGCGGTGGCCCGGGAGGCGCTCGACAACGGCGCCGAGGTGGTCCTGACCGGCTTCGGCCGCACCCGCTCGCTGACCGAGCGCACGGCGAGACGGCTACCCCGCGAGGTCGACGTCCTGGAGCTGGACGCCAACAAGCCGGATGACGTGGCCGCCGTCGCCGACGACCTGGCCAAGCGCTGGGGCGCGGCCGACGGCGTCCTGCACGCGATCGGCTTCGCCCCGGCCGACGCGCTGGGCGGCAACTTCCTCAACACGCCGTTCGAGTCGGCCGCGACCGCCTTCCAGGTATCGGCCTTCTCACTCAAGACGCTCACGGTCGGCCTGCTGCCCGTGCTCGAGGGCCACCATGCCTCCGTGGTCACCCTCGACTTCGACGCCCGGGTGGCCTGGCCGGTGTACGACTGGATGGGGGTGTGCAAGGCCGCCCTCGAGTCGGTCACCCGCTACCTGGCCCGCGACCTCGGCACCAGGCAGATCCGGGTGAACGCGATCAGTGCCGGGCCGATCCGCACCATGGCGGCCAAGGGCATCCCCGGGTTCAACCTGTTCGCCGACGTCTGGTCCAAGCGGGCCCCGCTCGGCTGGGACGTGACCGACCCGACCAACGTGGCCCGAGCGACCCTGTGGCTGCTGTCGGACTGGTCAAGAGGCGTCTCCGGCGAGCTGATCCACGTCGACGGCGGCTTCCACGCGATGGGCGCCGACCTCATGTCCCCCGATGAGCAGGCCAGGACAGCCGCCGAGGAGGAGCGGGCGTAACCCGATGGCGAGCGCGTTCGACGAGGCCGTCTGGGAGCTGGTCCGCCAGGTCCCGGCCGGGCGGGCGACCACCTACGGCCAGATCGCCGAGGCGTACTACGGGGCCCGCAAGGGCGCCCGTGGGGTCGGCGGGGCGCTCGCCCGCTGCCCCGACGACGTCCCCTGGTGGCGGGTGGTGCAGGCCGACGGGGCCATGAAGGCTGCCTCCGGCGGCGGCGAGCAGCGTGCCCGCCTGCGCGAGGAGGACGTGGCCCTGACCCTGGAGGGTCGGGTCGACTGGGCCCTGACGGGCCCCTGGTCCCCGGTCCAGCGCCAAGGGCTCGCCGCCGAGTAACCTGGCCAGGTCGAGCGCGCTCACCTCGGCATGCTGGCGCTGGAACGACCAAGTTGTCGGCCGGCGGACGCTCACCCTCGACCCGAGGTCGAGGCTCGCTGCGCCTTCGTCGCGGCGGCGTGAGATGATATGCTCACCGATGCCGTGTCGCTGCGGTGTCGAGGCTGGCAGCCTCTACCGCTTACCTCGGGATGCGATCCATCCGAGATTCCTGGTGCAAACAGGAATAGAGTTTGCGAACATGGTTGTTGGCAAAGCCAGAAGCCGTGATGTGCCACAAGCTGTGCAGTCAAGGAGTGAGATGAAGGACCACGACCAGCTGCTCGATCTGCAGACGACGGACTCGTTCCGTCTGTACCTCGACGAGGTTGGCCGGCATCCCCTTCTGACCAAGGACGACGAGGTCGAGCTGTCCCAGGCGTTCGAGGCTGGCCAGGCCGCCCAGGCCGCGCTGTGCGAGCTTCCCGCCGACGACCCGCACCGCCCGGGGCTGGAGGCCGAGGCGGAGCGGGGCGAGCGTGCCCGGCGCAAGATGATCGAGTCGAATCTCCGGCTCGTGGTGTCGATCGCCCGGCGCTTCTCGGCAACGGGCCTGCCCCTCGGCGACCTCGTCCAGGAGGGCAACCTCGGCCTGCTCCGCGCTGTCGAGAAGTTCGACTGGCGCAAGGGCTTCAAGTTCTCGACCTACGCGACCTGGTGGATCCGTCAGGCGATCGCGCGGGGGGCGGCCGACCGGGGTGCGCGTGCCATCCGCCTGCCCGTGCATGTCGACGAGCAGGTCGGCCGGCTGCGCCGGACCCAGACCCGCATGCACGAGGTGCTCGGCCGCGAGCCCAGCGACGAGGAGCTCGCCGGCGAGCTCGACATGCCGGTCGAGAAGGTCCACCGCCTCAAGGACACCGCCCAGACGATCACCTCGCTGGACACCCCGATCGGGGACGACGGCGCCGCCCTGCAGGACTTCCTGGAGGACGACTCCGCGGTCGGCCCCGACGAGCTGGCCGTCGAGGCGGTCGGCCGGGAGGCCCTCGAGCAGGTGCTCGGCGCCCTTCCCGAGCGCGAGCGGCAGGTGCTGATCCTCCGCTTCGGGCTCGACTCGGGCACCCCTCGCACCCTCGAGGAGGTCGGCGCGGTCATGGGCTTCAGCCGGGAGCGCGCCCGCCAGGTCGAGCGCGACGCCCTGGCCTGCCTGCGCAGTCCTGAGATCCGGGCACGCCTCGAGGACCTGGTCGCCGCCTAGACGACAGCACCGACCGCAAGCTGCCGCACAGGCCCACGCTCCGCCGGGCGTGGGCCTTTGGCTCTCCGGGGAGCGTGGAGCGTCATGAGCCGTTTCGCCATCACCTTCGACTACCTCTGCCCGTTCGCGCGCATCGCCAATGAGATCGTCATCCGTGCCCAGGAAGACGGCGGCCCGGTCCATGAGCCGGTCCATGAGGTCGAGTGGCGCGCGTTCTCCCTCTCCCAGGTCCACCTCGAGGAGGGGGCCACCCCGGTCTGGGAGACCGACCCGCCCGCCTCCGGCGTGCTCGCCCTGCAGTGGGGGCTCGCCGTCCGCGACCAGTTCCCCGACCGGTTCCCAGCCGCCCACCTCGCGATCTTCGCGGCCCGGCACGACCGGGGCCGCGACATCAACGACCCCGAGGTGGTCCGTGCCGCGGTCGCCTCGGCCGGGCTCGACCCCCGGGCGATCGCCCGGGTGGTGGCCGAGGGAGGCCCGGCCAAGGCCCTCGCCGACGACCACACCTGGGGTGTAACGGAGCACCGGGTGTTCGGCGTGCCCACCTTCGTCGCGGGCGACCGGGCCATCTTCGTGCGCCTGATGCGGCGGGCCGAGGACGCCGCCTCGGCCCGGGCCACCCTGGAGCGGGTCCTCGACCTGGTAACCGGCTGGACCGACCTGAACGAGTTCAAGGCGACCCGGATCCCCCGCTGACCAGGCACCGACCGGCCGCCCCTGACCGACCGGGCGCGGCACCGACGACACGGAGGAGGCGAGCCATGGGCGGCGGCTGGGTCGAGAACGTCACCTGCACCGGCGTGGCCCACGGTGGCGAGGCGGTCGGCCGCCTGGCCGACGGCCGGGCCGTGTTCGTCCCCTACGCCATCCCCGGCGAGCGCGTGCGCGTCCGCGTCACCGAGGTGCGCCCCAGGTTCGCCCGCGCGGAGCTGGTCGAGGTGCTCGAGCCGAGCCCCGACCGGGTCGAGCCCCCCTGCCCCCACTTCGGGCCCGGCCGCTGCGGCGGCTGTGCCTGGCAGCACATCCGTCCCGCCGCGCAGGCCGAGCTGAAGGCGCGCCTGGTCCGCGAGCAGCTCGCCCACGTCGGCGGCCTGGACGCCGTGCCGGTCCGGCCCACCCTGCGGCCGGAGGCGCCCGGCCAGCCCGAGGGGTTCGGCTACCGGGAGCGGGCCACCCTGACCGCCGGCGCCGACGGCCGGCTCGGCTTCCTCCGCGCCGCCAGCCACGAGGTCCATCCGGTCGACCGCTGCCCGCTGCTCGCCCTGCCCCTCCAGGAGCTGCCTGGCCAGCTCGGACGCCACCCGGCCGGGAGCCGGGTCAGGCTCAGGCATGGCGTGCGTGACGAGCGGCTGGCCGTGCTCGAGGCAGCGAAGGCCAAGCGCAGCGGCGCGCCGCTGGTCGAGGGGCTGGCCTGGGCGTCGGTGCAGGCCAACGGCAAGGTGCGCGACGGCGAGGGCCCACCGTTCGTGACCGAGCGGGTGGCCGGCGCCGAGTTCCACGTGAGCGCCGCGAGCTTCTTCCAGGTCCACCGCAAGGGCGCGGACCTGCTGGTCGACCTGGTCGCGGAGGCCCTCGCCCCCGGCCCGACCGACCTCCTGGTCGACCTGTACGCCGGGGTGGGCCTGTTCGCGGCCACGGTCGGCAGGCGCGCCGGCCGGGTGCTCGCGGTCGAGTCGTGGAAGCCCGCCGCCCGCGACGCCGAGCGCAACCTCTCCGGCCACCCTCATGCCCGCGTGGTCGCTGACGACGCCATCCGCGGGCTCAAGGGCCTCCACGCGGCCGACCTGGTCGTGCTCGACCCACCCCGGGCCGGTGCCGGCGCGGCCGCCGCCCGCCGCATCGCCCGCCTCTCCCCCCGCGCCGTCGCCCTGGTGTCCTGCGACCCTGCCGCGCTGGCCAGGGACGTGCGCGCCTTCGTCGACGAGGGCTACCACCCCGCCTGGGCCCAGCCCGTCGACCTCTTCCCCCAGACCGCCCACGTCGAGGCGGTCACCGCGCTGCACCGCCGCGAGCGAACCCGCAGCTCAGAGGCTCAGTAGCAAGATCCAAGACCTGCGAGTCGGGCCTGCTCGCTTTGCTTGGGCCGCACCTGGGCCGCACGGATCAGGCGCTTGCGTCCCAGGAGCACGCGTAGCGGGCGTCAAGCTGCTCGCACAGGATGGCGTCGGACTCCGGGTACAGGTGGCCGTAGCGGTCAAGCGTGAAGCTCACCGAGGTATGCCCGGCGCGGACCGAGACCTGCTTCGGGTTGGCCCCGGCCGCGATCCACAGCGCGACCGCCGTATGCCGAAGGTCATGGACGCGCAACCCGTCGAGTCCCGCAGCCTGCACCGCCGGGCGCCAGGTCCGGGCGCGGAAGTTGGTCGGCCGGAAGGGCCGGCCGCGCTGCGAGGTGAAGACGAACTCGTCAAGCCAGCCAGGCGCCTCCAGGTGGTCGGCGAGCACCGCGACGACAAAGCGCGGCAACCGGATCGTCCGACGACCCGCGCGAGTCTTCGGCGGCCCGACGTGCAGCCTCCCTCTCGGTTCGGTGACCACCTCCGTCACCTCGACCGTGTACCGGGTGAGATCGAGATCCCGGCGCCGGAGCCCGGCCAGCTCGCCCACGCGCAGACCGCCGTAGGCGGCCACGAGGACCAGGGCGCGGTAGCCCTGGTCGATCGTCCTGGCAAGCCGGGCGACTTCGGCCGGGGTCAGGAAGCGCATTTCCTTGTGATCGACCTTCGGCAACGGCACATTCCGGCACGGGGAACGCGCGATCATGCCGGCGTCCACCGCGGCGGCCATGACCTTGCTGAACACCTGGTAGACCTTCCGCACGGTCGTCGGGGCGAGCCTCCGAGCGGCCAGCTCCGCGACCCAGGCACGCACGTCCCGCTGACCGATGGCGGCGAGGGGAACCCCGCCAAAGCGCGGCCGGACATGGGTGCGGATGATCGAGTCGTCACGAACCTCGGTCGTCGGCCGCCGGTTGGTGGTCGTACGCTGCCACTCGGTCAGCCAGTCACCGAACAGCACCCGGCCCAGGGTTGGATCGGTCCACGAGCCGTCCAGCTTGGTCGTCTCCATGGCAGCGAGCCATCGTTGCGCGTCGAACTTGCGGACGAAGCTCCGGGACCGCTCCTTACGTCTGGTCCTCGGTAGCGAGCACGCCAGGGGCTCGGACGGCCTGGGCGCCGTTCGATATGCGCCATCAGGCGACGACTTCCACGCGTCCAGCGGCATCGAACGCGATCAGGTCGGCCTCGGCGATACGGACGTGCGTGCCGACCTTGTAGTAGGTGATGCGCCGCTCATGTACGAGCCGACGGACGAAGCGCGGCGAGGTGCCAAGGCATTCGGCGGCCTCGGCCACATTGAGTAGCTTGGTCACGGCAACTCCTCATGTACGGAGCCGACGCGGTCAGGCACCAGCCGCGACAGCGGCGGCCAACACGTCGGCGGTGACGGCGTTGCGTTCCTCTCGGGCGATGCGGCGCTGCTCGCGGGCTCTGGCGGCAGCGCTGGCGGCCAGCCAGGCATCGGCGATGGTGTGGTGCCCGGCGCCGGCGTAGCGCCACTGCTTGACGACCAGGACGGCGCCGTCGTCGAGGGGCCGCTGCCAGGCGTCCAGCGGGACCGCGCCGGCGAGGCGGCGAGACAGGGCGACCTCGGCGCGGGCGCGGCGCAGCGTCCCGAAGGTGGTCGAGTAGCGGCGGCTCTTGGTCTGCCAGTGGCCCCGGAAGCCGAGCTGGTGCGCCCACTGCCGCAGCCGCAGCCCGGCAAGGTCGGGGTGGCCGCCCAGCTCCCAGCAGGTCCTGACCAGCCGGGCGACGTGCGGGCGCACCGCGAGCTCGTCCAGCTCCTGTTCGGTGAGGCGGTGGTCAAGGGCGGTCCCGGCCGGCTCGGTGCCCTTGGTGGCGTACTTGGCGACGTAGCCGGCGACCGCCTCGGCCGACAGCTCGCCACGGCCGGCGATGGGACGAAGGTCGAGCTGGGCGCCCCAGGCCGCGGTCAGCGGCACGGCCGCGCCCATCGGCGGCGCGGGGACGGCGGCCGGGTGGAAGCCTGGCCCGCCGTGGGCGGCCAGGCGCAGCGCCTCGATGAGCAGCCCGGCCGTGAACGCGGGCGGCGGCGGGGCGACCCGCCCGGGATCGTCGCGCGGTGGCGTGGCGTCCAGGCGGATGACGGCGTGGAAGTGGACGACGCCCCGGCGCTGGTACTCGGCCACCTTGGCGTAGCGGACCCGGACCTGGCGCTTGACGGCCGCCTCGCTGGTCTGGTGGATGCGGGGGAAACCATCACCCTGCTGAACCCGAGAATCATTGAGGAATCCGAGCGATAAGACGAGCAGTACGAAGGCTGCTTGAGCTTCTTCGATGTCCGAGGGATGGTGCCGCGACCGCTCGCCATCCACGTCGAGCACCAGGACATCGACGGGCAGCGGCGGATCACGATCTTCGAGCGAGGTATCGCCCGGCTCGTGGCGCACGAGGTCGACCATCTGCACGGCGTGCTCTACAAGGGACGTATGCGGCCGGACGTGCAACTCATTCCCGTCACCGAGTACCACGAGATCGGCCAGGACTGGCGATACTGAAATCTCGACGCCCTCGACGAGCCTGATCCACCGTTTCGGGTTTCGGGTGAAGCGATCGAGCTGGTTGGTGGTGACCGGCAGAGGGTGTGAGCGCGGGACGTGATGGTACGACCGCCACGAGCGTCGGCAGACGCTGCGACCTGTTTATCGAAGGGGCCATCCGTCATGACGGAGCTTTGCCTCATGCTCTCGGCGTTCGGCCTTGACCGCCTGGGCGTTGTCCTTGCCCGCTGAGCCCGTCTGCGGCGCTGCTCGCAGACTTGATCGAAACTGCGACGGCGGCTCCTGCCAAGCTCAGCGGGGCGCCGTCGCAGGAGCCGCCGGTAGCCTCCATTCGGTAATCGTTCGACGTGCCTGACGGGGACCCTCAGACTGTGTTGATGGCCTGGACGTGGGAAGAGATCAAGCGCGAGTGGCTCGGGGAAAGCCAGCCGCCCGACGCGCCGTCAATCATCGTGGACGCCTTCAGCCGGGTCGATGCGGCGTTCGGGGGTCCGTGGATCGAGGCGACGCGCTCAACGGGTGGGATCACCTCGCAAGGTTCGCTCGCGGTCCTTCACATCATGGGGATCGCACGCGATCTCGCGGCCCTTGATGGGATTGCCGGCGCTGACAGGCTCATCAGGAAGATCGGGCAGCGAGACCGCTCCGCGCACTCCGAAGCACTCGCAATCCACCTGCTGCGGTCTGGCTGGCCCACCAGCCAGATCGAGCTGGAACCAGCCATCATCGGGAGCACTCGCAAGCCCGACTTTCGGATCCGCCACGACGAGGCTGACACCTGGCTCTATGTTGAGGTCACCCGACCCGACACCACCAGCAACCCACCAGCGGAGCCGCCGTGCCCAGGAGCGGCGTGGAATGGGACGAGACGATCCGGTGCTGGGTGGCAGGGTGCCTCTACTACGGCGACGTCTTCAAGGACTGGCCGGCATGACCACCACTGGACCTAGTGCCGGGGGCTCACCCGCTCCGCGAGGAACTCCTCCCAGGTCCGGCGGCCCACCGCCCGGTCCGGGGCCAGGTTGGCGCCGGCCCGGTAGGCGCGGTTGGCCTTGCCTGGCAGCCAGACCGGCAGGATCGGCCGGTGCTTGCCACGGGCCCGCAGGTAGCTGCGCACCAGCCCGGCCAGCTCGTAGATCCGCGGCCCGCCCAGGTCCGCCACCAGCCCGGCCGGCGCGCCAAGCGCCAGCTCCACCAGCCGGTCCGCCACCTCCCCGGCGTCGATCGGCTGGACCCGCCACCCGGCCGGGACCGGCACCACCGGCAGCCGGGCCAGCTGCTGGATCGTCAGCAAGGCCAGGTCGTGGAACTGGGTGGCGCGCAGCGTCGTCCACGGCAGGCCGGAGTCGGCGATCACCTGCTCGGCGGCCCGCTTGGAGGCGAAGTAGCCGAACATGGCGCGGTCGATGCGGCTGACGACCGGGATCTTGTCGGCGCCGACGACCGAGATGTACACCAGGTGCCGCGTCCCGGCCTGCGACGCGGCCCGGACCAGGTGCCGTGCCTTGACCTCGTCGCCCTTGGCGGTGCCCGCGCAGTGGACGATGGTCTCGACGCCATCCACCGCGAGCTCGACCCCTTCGCCGGTCGCCAGATCGCCGGTCAGGTAGTGGATGCCGTCCTCGTCCGCCCGGCCGCGCCGGCTGAGCACCCGGACATCGGAGCCGGCGTCCCGCAGCCGCGGGACGAAGAGCCGCCCAAGGGTGCCCGTGCCGCCGGTGACCAGGATGGGGGGTGTCATGGCTTGGCGCTCCTTGGTCATATCGAGCGGGGTATCTCCGTCATCGTTATTTATAACGGGGCCCGGTCTCCGGCGGCATCCTGGCCAGCAGGAGTTCGCGATTCCGGCCACCCGGTTGCCGCGGCTTCCCGCCAGCGGCAATGCGCCTGCCCCGCTAGGCGCGGCGGCTAGGTCGCCGCGCATGTGACACGTCGGCCGCGCCGGCTAGCATCGAGCGCGCGAGCTGCACGTTGCATCCCGAGGTGACGCTGACGGTGCATTCGCGACGGTGGGGATGGGTCTGCCCGAGGTGCCGGGTGGCTGGCCAGTCGACCCGCAGCCGTACCCGTTTGTTCCGCTTCCTCCGCTCCGGCCTGATCGCCTTGTAGCGCCTGACCTGGATGTTCGGCCGGCTTCCCATCCCGTCAGCGTTCCGTCGCTCACCCGGGAATCCGCCTCACAGAGCCAGCAGCGTCCTCGCGTCTGCGCTGGTCAGACAGCATCCCAGGTCGCGCAGGAGCCGGCGTCTGTCTCTCTTTAAGGCAACGGTTTCGCCCTCACTGCCAAGCGGCTCCGCCAGGCCCGGCGCCGGGCTGGCGGAGCCGCCATCGGTCGTGGCTAGTGGCAGTGGAAGAAGGCGTTGACCGTACCGTCCGGTCGCTGGTTGAAGTGGTCGGTGACGTGGTTTCGGAACGTCGACCCGTCCGAGCCGGTGCCACGGACGTTGAAGGTGAAGGTGCCATTCACCGTCTTGCCGTTCTGGTTGAAGCCGCCCCAGACGGTGAACTTGCCGGTGTAGCTGGGCAGGCTCGGGTCCTCAAGCGGCACGGCCACGAACGTGCCGGTCTGGGTGAAGGTGGCGTGGATGCGGCCGTCGTCGAAGGTGGTGGTGTGCTCAACCAGGTTGCTGGTGGTGGTGATGGTGTAGAGCGGCCCGCCCCCTTCGCAGCTGGGGACGACATCCACGAAGGTCTCGACCAGGTTCTTCTCGTGCCTGGTCTCGGTGACAGGTGGTTGAGCTAGGGCTGGCGCCCCGACTAGCAGCAGGCCGGCGGCCACCAGGCCAACCAGCAGGCGACGAACCATAAATTCCCCCTCGATACATGGTTATTCGCGCCGGGCCGTATCGTCATAGCCCTCCCAGATCAAGCGCGACATCGGCAGATTTGCCGAGTTGGCCGATTGAAGGTCCATCCGGCGCGCCTCGCTCGGCCTTGCGGGCGCGGGACCCCTACCCCGCGTCCTCGGCCGGCGGGCGCGCCGCGGACTCGGCCCGGCCGGACGGCCGCCACGATCCTTCCAGCTTCGACCCGGCCGGCACGATCATGGCGAGCAGCGGTCCCCGCTTGGTGCACCCTCGATCACGAGATCGCGTGACCTGCGACCGTCATTGGGCCGCCCCACTGAGGGTGGGAGGTTCTGCCCAGCGGAGGGATCACCTACTGCCCTGCCCGTTGTGGTAGACCTGCGGCGGCAAGAGCGTTGTGGGCCGAGGAGAACAATTCGGCCAAGCGGACTTCTCATCGAACTGCCCCAGCGCCGGCTTCTGGAGGGTTCACATGATCTCGTCTGACGCCTACCTGACCACGGTGCGCGACCACCTGATCGAGGACGGCTGCACGGTGACCAACGAATCCGTCGGTCCCGTGCAGGCGATGGTGGGGTACCGGTCCAACATCAAGGCGCTCTCCAAAGTGCACCTGTTCACCGCGGTCGCAAGCGTACCCGAGGTGAACGAAGCTGCAGTACGGGACTTCTCCCATCGGGTCAGCGACTACACCAAGGCCCAGAAGGGACGGCTGCGGGGCATGCAGTCAGGCGTGATGGCATTGGCGGTGCTTGTCGCGCCGAACGTGGACGGCGCCGCAAAGGAAATCGCCGCAAAGCCGTTCCGGCTCGGCGCCGGTGGGTTCGCCGCTATGGTCCAGCCTGCCGTGGTCGATCTGACCGAGGGCCGGGTGTTTACCTTCCGGGGCCGGCGGCTGTGGGGAGCGGCTCTTGCTGGGTACCTGCGCAAGAAGAGCCTCCTCTACCTTCCCGATCCAGTCTGAGCAGGTCCCGCCGCAATGGCCATCCAGATAGCCAGCAGCAGATGGTCTGCTGGCCAGACGGCCTGCGAGCCGCGACTCCCCCACGTCGACGACGACGACCGGGCAGCGTTCGTTGAGCACTTGAGGGTCAGACTGTAGCCATAAACTCGACGTTCGTCGTCCCCTCTGCGTCCCGTCAGTCGAACCTAAGCAGGACAAGCAAATGAAACGGATCGGCAGCTCATAACAAGGCAAGCGAACGTATGTTTGCGAGGGGAAGGCAGAGCTGTCGCGCCGCCTTCGGCGGCTTGCCCACCAGGATGTTGTCACCAAGCACTGGCCTCACCAGCAGGCTAGGTGGTGCCTCACCGTTCAGGCTTCGGGCATCCTCGGGCTCGCCCTGATCTCACCTTCCAACGAGCGACGATCCTGGGCCGCATCTGGGCCGCAGCGCTTCGGATCACTGCGGACAACCACGGTCACCCGGAGCACCGGAACGAGCAGGTCAGCAGGGATCACATGAGGAGATCGAACACGCGTCCGTTCCCCCAGACCGCCCACGTCGAGGCGGTCACCGCCCTCACCCGCAAGCGGTAGCGCCGCCAAGTGGGACCGATGCGAGCGCCTCCCACTGGTGCCGGTAACGACGACGGGCCAGCAGCGCTTTTCATGGTGAAGCGGGACGCCGGCGGCGCCCGGGACCCAAACCTGCCGGCGTCCCGCTCCACTATGCACCGGCACGGGCAGGCGTCGAGGCGTTGCCATGGGCCTGCAGCGGCTGGGTGAAACCGACCTGCTGCGGCTGCTGGCGCTTGCGCGGGTGTGGACGGCCGACCCGTCTCCGCTGGTGCAGCGGGCCGCCGTCGCGGGGGTGTGTGAACCGCGCCTGTTGCAAAAGGCCGGCGGACCGTGCCGGTGGCGCTACCAGCGGGTGAAGAACAGGACCTGCACGAGCAGGGCCTGGCCGAGGAGCAGCGCAGCCACCAACGGCAGGCTCGCCCGCCAGCGCAGGAGCTGGCGCGCGGCCACCACCACCGCGAAGGGGACGAGGAACTGCCACATCCGCTCGACCTCGCCCTTGGTGTGGCCCCAGACCGCGCCGGCGACCAGGCTGGCCAGCGTGGCCATCTCGAACGACCCCCAGGCGCGCGCTCGCACGCCGTCCCGGGCGCGCACGGCAACGGCCGCCAGCAGCGGGAACCCGAGCATCCCACCGAACGCGACAAGGTTGCCGAACACCCAGATCCACCAGACCCGCTGCGACCCGGGCGCCACCACCCAGAACCGGTGCACGGCCGCCACCGCCGAGACCGGCTCGTACCCGGTCGCGGCCCAGCACAGGCCGGCCAGGCCGAGCACGACCGCGGTGGTGGCGGCCGCCCAGCGCACCACCCACCCCCGCTCCGCGCCGAAGCGGGCAAGCGCCCGGACGAGCAGGAACGGCAGCACAAGCACGGCCGCGAAGGTCATCATCGAGGCGACCCAGAGCAGCAGGCCGCCGGCCGCGGTCCACCTCGGCGAGTGGCGTTCCAGCCCTCGGTGGGCGGCCAGCGCAGCGCCGGCCAGGAGCGGCGCCCACATCGCGTCGGCCGTGGTGGCCACGTAGAGCACCACCACAGGGGCGAGCACCCAGCAGGCCACCGCCAAGCGCTCGCCCTCCTCCCCGAGCTCGTCGCGGGCCAGGCCGGCCACCACCAGCACGCCCAAGCAGGCTGCGGCGGTGGTGGCGAGCGCCGCCCCGGTGAGGCCTGGCCACACCCGGTCGACCAACTCGTAGAAGATCATCGCGCCCGGTGGGTGCTGGGCCGGGAAGTCGGGCAGGGAGGGCTGCATCGCCACGAAGTCGCGCAGGAATGCCGGGACCGCGCCGACCCGGTCGACGGCGCCGGGATACTCCCCGACGTAGGCGAGCGGCGCCCGCCAGGCGGCCGGGCCCCCGCCAAGGGCGGACACCGCCAGGGCGAGCACAAACAGGCAGCCCGCCGACGCCCAGACCCGGCCGGCGCGGGGAAGCCGCGCGCCGGCCAGCGCGACCACGACCGCGGCGGCGAGACCGGCCACGGGCAGCGCAGCCAGCGCCCACCCCAGGTCGAGGCCGGGCTCCCAGAAGACGTAGTACGGCCAGCTCAGGTACCAGGGCTTGCTCGGCACGCTGAACGGGATGCGGCCCCAGTGGCGGGTGGCAACGGTGCCGACGGCGCCGACGGCCACAGCCGCGCCGGCCGCGACCACGGTCGCGCGCGCGAACGTCGGGGCCGGCCCGACCCGGACCGAGGGGTCTCCCACGGCGTGCCGGCCTAGACCGCGTCGGCCACGGGGGGCGGCTCCCCCTCGAGCCACTCGGCCGCCACCTCGATCTCGTGCCGGAGCCGCCCGCCGAGCAGCTTGGCCGAGTCGAAGCGGATGCGGGCGACGACCCCACCGGCCGACACGACGGTCGCGCGCACGCCCTGCAGCCTGGCCAGGTCGCCGGCTGCGCCGGCGAGGATGACCCGGTCGCCGGGCTCCCAGTGGCGCGGTGCCGTCATGCCGGCTCCCTCCTGGACGCCGGACGCCCAGACGCGAACGACCGCCGGGACCGGCGGCCATCGATGGCAGGTACAAACTGGCGAGGCGGAGCATGCAGCCCTGTCCAGTATGGCGTCAATAGGCGCTGAACGCTGCCTGGCGGTGATCCCGACGAACCTTGGGGAGCCACTGGCCGCCCGGGACGGCCGCTCAGCCCAGGCCGGGCCGATCGCGCTGGGCCGGGGCGCCGCGGGAGGCCCGGAAGGCGGCCGCAACCCGGCCGGCTGCGGCCTCGTCGCCGAGCGGCATGACGTGCAGGGCGTCGACCCCGGCCACCCCGGCCAGCTCGACCGCGGTCTCGATGGCCAGGTCGACGCCACCGCCGCCCGAGATGCGCCGGTATGCCTGCTCCGGCAGGGAGAAGCCGGGAAGCGCCTGGTTCACGTAGTCGGCCATGCGCCGGTTGCGCAGCACGGCGACGCTGGCGTACACCCGGCGGTCCTCGAGCTTGCCGCCCTCCCGCGCCTGCCGGAGGAACGCGGCCAGCCGGACCGGGTCGAACACCATCTGGGTCTGGACGAAGTCGGCCCCGGCCGCCACCTTCCGGCCGAGCAGGGCCAGCTCGCCCTCGGTGTCGACCGCGAACGGGTCGGCCACGCAGCCGACGGCCAGGTCGTGGGGTGCCGCCCACACCTTGGCGTCGGCGAGCAGCCTGGTGGTGGTGTAGTCCCTGACCCTGGGCACGCCGGGCACCTGGTCGCCGTACAGGCACAGCACGCCATCGGAGCCGAGGGCGGCGGCGCCCACGATCTGGGACCGCAGGGCGAGCCGGTTGCGGTCCCGGCAGGACACGTGTACCACGGTGGCCACACCCTGCTCGCGGGCGAGCGCGACCGCGGCCAGGGGGGACATCCGGGGCTGCCCGGCGTGGTTGTCGGTGAGGCCGACCAGGTCGACGTTGGCGGCCAGGACGGCGATGCGATCGCGTACCCGGGCCGCGTCGGGCCGGGTCGGGAGCGAGATCTCGGCTGAGGTGAGGGCGTCGATGGACATGCGGCAACGCTACCACCTGTGACCATGGGACCGGCCGAACCTCAGGCGCGCCAACCTGCTCTGCTTGGCTTGAACTGCTACTGCAGCCGCGGTCTCCAGCGACCGATGAGAAGAGCAAGCGCGCTCTGAAGGAGCCCCTCGGTCGCCGGGCGCCTTGCCACGCCGGCTTCCGCCGACCGCCGCGATCCGGATGCGCGGGGTTGAACGCTGCAGTGTGGTGTTTAAGACTGGCTTGGTTCAGCGCGGACTTGCGCATGGAGCACCGCTTCAGGGACATTCATCTGTCTACGCAGGCGTGCGCTGCCGGAGTCGAGGAGCTGCAACGGATGCGAGAAGATCCCCTCTGGTACAAGACGGCCGTCTTCTACGAGCTCTACGTGCGCGGCTTCCAGGACGGCAACGGCGACGGCCAGGGCGACTTCCGCGGGCTGACCGAGCGGCTCGACTACCTCCAGTGGCTCGGCATCGACTGCGTCTGGCTCCTGCCGATGGGCCCGTCGCCGCTCCGCGACGGTGGCTACGACGTCTCGGACTACTTCTCGATCCTCCCCGACTACGGGACGCTGGGCGACTTCTACGACTTCCTCGAGGCCGCCCACTCCCGCGGCATCCGGGTGATCGCCGACATGGTCATGAACCACACGAGCGACCAGCACCCGTGGTTCCAGGAGGCCCGCAAGCCGAGCTCGCCCAAGCGGGACTGGTACGTGTGGAGCGACACCGACCAGAAGTACCAGGACGCCCGCATCATCTTCGTGGACACCGAGGCGTCCAACTGGACCTGGGACCACAGCGCCCAGGCGTTCTACTGGCACCGGTTCTTCTCCCACCAGCCCGACCTCAACTACGACAACCCCGAGGTCCAGGAGGCGATGCTCGAGACCATCCGCTTCTGGCTCGACATGGGGCTGGACGGGTTCCGGCTCGACGCCGTGCCCTACCTGTTCGAGCGGGAGGGCACCAACTGCGAGAACCTTCCCGAGACCCACGAGTTCCTCAAGCGTGTGCGCAAGGAGGTCGACGACAAGTACCCCGACCGGCTCCTGCTCGCCGAGGCCAACCAGTGGCCGCCCGACGCCGTCCCCTACTTCGGCGACGGCGACGAGTGCCACATGGCGTTCAACTTCCCGGTCATGCCGCGCATGTTCATGGCGCTGCGGCGCGAGGACCGCACCCCGATCGTCGAGATCATGAACCGCACGCCAAAGATCCCCGACACCGCGCAGTGGGGGCTGTTCCTCCGCAACCACGACGAGCTCACCCTCGAGATGGTCACCGACGAGGAACGCGACTACATGTACGCTGAGTACGCCAAGGACCCGCGCATGCGGCGCAACATCGGCATCGCCCGCCGCCTGGCCCCACTGCTCGACAACGGCCGCCGCCAGATCGAGCTGCTCAACAGCCTGCTGCTCAGCCTGCCGGGCAGCCCGGTCATGTACTACGGCGACGAGATCGGCATGGGCGACAACGTCTACCTGGGCGACCGCGACGGCGTCCGCACGCCCATGCAGTGGACCGGGGACCGCAACGCCGGCTTCTCCCGGGCCGACCCCGCAGCGCTGTACCTGCCCTTCCTGATGGACCCGGTGTACGGCTACCAAGCCTGCAACGTGGAGGCGCAGGAGCGGGTGTCGACCTCGCTGCTGCAGTGGGTGCGGCGCATGCTGGCGGTCCGCAAGCAGCACCCGGTGTTCGGGCTGGGCGACTACGAGCCCCTCTACCCCGACAACCGCCGCGTGCTCGCCTTCGTCCGCCAACTCGGCGCCGACGTGGTCATCGTGATCGCCAACCTGTCGCGCTTCGCCCAGCCGGTCGAGCTCGACCTGTCACGCTTCAACGGCCTGGTACCAGAGGAGATGTTCGGGCGCACCCCGTTCCCGGTGATCGACGGCGAGCCCTACCGGTTCGCCGTCGGCCCGCACGGCTTCTACTGGTTCCACCTGGTCGAGCCGCCGGCCGACCCCGACGACACGGCCATGTTCCGCGCCGTCCACGGGCCGCTGACCGGCCGCCGCTGAGCGCCCGTCCGACAGCGCCCCGGGCCGCCCGCCCTCGCTCCGATGCGCCCCGGGCGTCCCGGTCAGCCGCCGAGCGGGAGCCGGAGGTCACGGATCTCGGCGAGCGCGGCCGTGCCGCCCACGTCGGCGCTGCCTTCCGGACCGGGCCGGGCCCGCAGCAGGGAGCCGGCACCCTGCCTGATGACGATCGGCCGGCCGAGCTGGGTGACCAGGCGGACCGCTGCCGCGCCGGTGGCCTCGTCCTCGTGGATACCGACGCCGGGAGCGAAGACCCACGAACACGGTCTCGGCGAAGCCGAGCCCGGCCGCGGCCGCCTGGCGCGACCCGGGCGGCACGTCGCCGCCGTCGAGGAACACCCCGAGCGGGTTGCCACCGGAACCGTCGCTCGCAGTGAACACGCGCGGGACGTGCAGGGTCGGCATGGAGGCTCCTTCCCTGCGGCGATGCCGCGGACGGTTGGGTGAGCGAGCTGCGCGTCGAGACCGGCGCGGCCGAGCGCGAACAGACGCTCGCTGAAGCCGGCCGGGGTGGTCATGGGGCGATCGTAGCTGAGGCGCCGACGGCAGGGCAGGCCCTGCCAGCAGGGCACAGGCCCTCGGTGCCTGTCGGCGTGCCAGCTCCCGCCACCGGCCCGCCGGTGGCAAGATGGCCGACCGTGGCCAGCGATACGGCTGGGAGATGCCCGCACCCGTGAGGAGGTGGCCGTGCCCGACCCGTATCTCGCCGATCTCGTGGAGGCGGCCGACCCGGCGGCGCTGCTGCGCGCCGTGGACGGCCTGTGCGCGACCCGCGACTGGCCCGGCATGGTCGAGCTGCGCGAGCGCCTGGTCGAGGCGGTCGAGCGGGGCAAGCCGCTCTGGCCGGTGACCACCTACGTGGAGTACCGCACCGCACTGGAGGCGCCCGGCCCGGAGGCGGCCGGGGTGCTCCGCCCCGGCGTCGGGCGCTTCGCGCTCGGCCCGCTCACCGAGGTGGCCGGGGCCACCCACGCCTGGGAGGAGCTGGCCCCCCATCTGGCTGAGCCCGGGGTCGCCGGCGCGGTCGCCCAGGAGCGCGTGCTGCGCGGCGAGGACCTGCGGGGCGACCGTCGGGCCCACCCCGAGGTGCTCGAGCTGCCGCTCGCCCTGGCCGCCTGGGAGCCGGCCTACGCGCTGGCCTCCTACTCGACCGACAAGCTGGAGGTGCCCGACCCGGGTGCCGAGCCGGTCGCGATGGAGCCCGGGAGGGATCCGCCCGGCCGGGCGCTGGAGCGACCCGAGGTCGTACGCGCCCTGACCGACCTGGTCGAGGTGTGGACCAGCGAGTCGGGCGGGACCGCGCGGGCAGTGGTGGTCGAGGGAGGGCCGTCGGGCGCGGTGGCCGCGCTGGGCGTCCCCAGGCACCGGCTGGGCAGGATCACCGCGGCGGGGGCGCTGGCGCGGATGGCGTGGGCGGCCGCGAGCGGCGGGGCGCACGGGGTGCGCCGAGGGGCGGCGCTCGGCCGGTTCGACGCCTGGTGGGCGGCTGCGGCCCTGGCCGGCCTGGACTGGCCCCCCGACCAGGCCGAGCTGGGGGCGGCGGTCGGACGGCTGTCGTGGTGGTGCTGGGACGACGGGATGCCGGGGAGTGGCTGGACCCTCCGGCTGGCCTCCGCCGACCACGAGGCTGGCTGGTCGGCCGCGCTCGACGCCAGGGATGCTGCGTGACGGCCACCGCGCGCACCGGGGCCCCCACCAGCCAGGGCCCCGTTGTCACGTCGACCTTCCGGGAGATACCGCGTGACGGCCCCGCCCGCACCCGAGCCCCCCCCACGACCGCGGCGAGGAAGGGTTCCACCGCGGCCGGCCCCGTGGTGCCAGAGGCGGTGGCAGACTGGCACGGACCAACACCCCAGGAGAGACCTTCGTGCCGACCAGATCCCGTATCCGGATGGCCACGCTCGTGATCTTGTTCACGATGTTGGCCGCCGCCTGCCAGCCAGACCACCCCGAGAACCGCGCCGCCCAGGCCGAGCCGGTCGCCGGTACCGACCGGGTGGTCGCCAAGGACATGGTGTTCACCCCGCTCGCCGTCAAGGTTCGCACCGGGACCACGGTCACCTGGTCCTTCGAGGACGGCAACGTCCCCCACAACGTCAAGGCGGACGGCTACGAGTCCAAGACCGTGAGCAAGGGGACCTTCCGGCACCGGTTCGACCGGCCGGGGACCTTCGACTACCGCTGCACCCTGCACGCAGGCATGACCGGCCGCGTGGTCGTCGTCCCGTAGGGAGCGGCTTTGCTGCGGTCCCCCCATGACGAACTTGACCAGGGCCCGCGTAGGATGGAGCCATGTCCCAGACGCTCAGCCCAGCCGTCCAGGAATACCTGGAGTCGCTCTACTGGCTGCACGAGGCCGGGATCGACCGCAGCCCCACCAACCTCGCCCGGGCCCTTGGGTACGCGCCCCCGAGCGTGACCGAGATGGTGCGCAAGCTCGAGGCCGAGGGGCTCGTGACGCGCGGTCCCGGCAAGCTCATCTCGCTCACCGATGCGGGCGAGCAGGTGGGCAAGCACGTGGTCAGCCGCCACCGGCTGGTCGAGGCGTTCCTCGTCAAGGTCATGGGCGTCCCCTGGGACGAGGTGCACGAGGAGGCGGAGACCTTCGAGATGGGGGTCACCGAGAGCCTCGAGAAGCGCATGCTCGAGATGATCGGCAAGGTCAGGACCTGTCCGCACGGCCACCCTATCGGCGACTACCCGCGCGAGCCGGGTGTGCCGCTGACCAGCGTGCCGAGCGGCAGTATGGTGCGGGTGCTCCGCTTCGAGAACGAGGACCACGACCTGCTCCGAGCATTCAAGCAGGCCGGGGTCGAGCCCAGGTCGACGTGGACGGTGGTCGACTTCGCGGACGGCCGCACGCTGCTCGACCGCGACGGCGAGCGCACCACCCTCGAGCTGCACGAAGCCCGCACGATCTCGGTCGCCATCGAGCAGGTCGGGTCGGGTGAGCCGGCCGAGCGCGACCCGGAGAGCCTCGCCACCGCCTACCTGCTCGGCGAGAGCCACTGGAGCCGCTGAGCCGGCGGTGGCGCCCAGGTCTCGCCCGGCCGGGCCGGTTGCCGTAGCCTCGAAGACCGCACCCCCCGCCGGAGTGCTGGAATCGGCAGACAGCCGCGCCTTAAAAGCGTCGGGCCCGCCAGGGCATGAGGGTTCGAGCCCCTCCTCCGGCACCATCTGATAGTGCCATCTACCTGCGCTTTTGTGGGAGACTGACGACGGCGGGGCCACCTTGGGGCCACACGCCGGCCGGCGGGCGGGCGTCGAGCGCCTCCGCGCGGACCGCCTCGAGCCGGTCGGCGAGTGTCTCCGGCTCGTTGCGTGACGACAAGTGTTGTACCACACTTGTGTGGTCACCTGTCCACCTGGGAGGAGGGCGATGAGCACCGTCAGCATCCGGGACCTGACCCATCAGGCCAGCCGCATCGTCGAAGCCGTGCGCAGCACGGGCCGGCCCGCGCTCGTGACCAAGCACGGACGGCCGGTTGCCGCGCTCGTGCCCATCGACAACGAGGCACTCGAGGACTGGATCCTCGCCAACGCACCCGAGTACGTGGCCGACATGCGCCAGGCGGACGAGGAGATCGCCCGGGGTGAGCGCGGCGTCCCGCTCGAGCAGGCGATCGCCGAGCTCGAGGAGTAGGAAGGAGGCCATGGTCCCAGCGGTCGAGCTGTCAGGCCGAGCCATCCGTGACCTGCGCCGCATCGGCCCTGGGCCGGAGCGCAAGCGCATCCTCACAGCCCTCGAGGCGCTGGCCGACGGGGCGCCGAACCTCGACGTCAAAGCCCTGCAAGGGTGCCCACCCTGGCTCCGGCTGCGGGCAGGCGACTACCGGGTGCTGTACCGTCCGCTCCCCGCGCCGCCCGGTCCGCAACCCAGCCAGCAGCGGCTGCCGGCAGAGGGCGCATCCAGCTGGTGGGTGGAGCGGGTCGTGCACCGGCGGGAGCTTGAGCAGGCCGTCGGCTCGCTGTGACCTCGAGCCGATGCCCCGGCGCGCCGTCGCAGCGGGCTACAGCGCGCCGGCGAGGTAGTCGTCGACCCAGGTCGTCCGCTGACCGTCCTCGTCCCAAAGCACCGGGAAGAACGCCTCGTCCATCTCGGTCTCGCCCGGACGGCGGTAGCGGGAGTAGACGGGATGGCTGACCGCGGGGTCCCAGCGTGTGCCGGCGGCCATCAGGTGGCTGATGATGGCCCGCCGCTCGGCGTCGGCCCGGTCGTTGGCCGGGCTGCCATGGAAGATCCAGGCGTCGTGGAACGCGGCGCCGCCGGCCGGAACCTCGATCGGGACCATGTCCAGCTCGGCTCCGGCGGGCATGACCTCACCGACGTAGGACAGCCAGTCGCCGGGGGCGTGGAAGCTGCCCCCGGCCGGGACCCGCGGCCAGAGCGGTGGGAGCCCCGGGCGTAGTAGATGGTGCCGGTGTCGGTGCTGGTGTCGTCCAGCGCCATCCAGCAGGTGATCATGTTCGGGGGCGCCAGCCAGTCGAGGTAGGAGCCGTCCTGGTGCACCAGCAGCGCCTTGCCCCGGGGCGGCTTCCAGATCAGGTTGTCCTGGTTGATGCGCAGGCCCTGGACGCCGGCGAGCCGGCCTGCGAACTCCGCGTTGCGGCGGGCGAGCGTGGTGGCGGCGACCGCCCGGTCGGCCTTCCAGGCGTTGCAGAGCTGGCGGGTGACGTCGGCCGGGGTCACCCCTGGGGTGTAGTTGACCTCGTCGGGCGCGATCCCGGTCTCCCACTCGTGCTTGAACAGCCGCTCCCAGCGCGCGCGGACCCGTTCCACCTCCTCCCGGGGCAAGAACTTCTCGACCACGACGAAGCCGTCGCGGCGGTACGCCTCAACCTGCTCAGCCGTGGGCTCCACGTCCGCCTCCTTCCCAGCGCGCCTGCACCGTCGGGGCCGATCCAACGGCCGTGGGGGCGAGGGTACCGTCACAAGCGACGTCCGGGAACGGAGGATTGGCACGATCGCTACGAAAACGATGAAAGGTCGTAGACTGGTCACATGAACGGCGCTCGGCGAGAACGTCATTCTTGGCTGGTGTATCGTGAGGTGTCCTGTTGCACTGCTTTGCCATGTTCGAGGTGCGCTTCCTCGGGCGCTTCCTCGTCGAGGCCGACATGAGCCCTGCCTCCGGCACGCGCGCGGCCACGTCCACGACGGCGCTCTGCTGCTGTTTTGGTTTTTTTGCGCCTGATGCCCTAGTCCGGCGGCGCAATTGCGCGCAAGATGAGCAGGTGCACCTCGACCGATCCCGTGGAGTTACCCGGAAGCCGTGACCGGACACCTGCCCTTCCGAGCCGCCGCGATCTTCGCGGCCCTCGTCACCATCGTCTTCGTGGCGTGGATGGCCCTCGAGATCGGAGGGCCCCAGACGACCACGGCCATCGACGACGTCACCCAGTGCGGGGCCGCGCTGGCCGCCGGGGTGGCCTGCCTGGTCGCCTCCGCCCGAGAGACGTGTGGCTACGGCCGGGCCTGGCACACGAAGTTCCGCCGGGCCTGGCGACTGCTCGCGGCGGCCGCGCTCTCCTGGGGCGCCGGGGAGGCCACCTGGGCGTACGTCGAGCTCGTCCAGCACCGGTCGGTGCCGTTCCCCTCGGCCGCCGACATCGGCTACCTGGCCGCGGTGCCCCTGCTGGCCTTGGGCGTGCTCATGTTCCCGTCGGCGCCCGTGCGCATGACCGCCCGGCTGCGGACCCTGCTCGACGCGCTCATCATCGCCGCCTCCCTGCTCGCGGTGAGCTGGGTGACCGTGCTCGGCCCGATGTGGGCTGCCGACGCCCCGGCCCTGGCCGCCCAGGCCGTGAGCCTCGCCTACCCGGTGGCCGACATCCTGATCGCCACGATCGCCTTCTCGCTGTTGACCCGCACCCGCGGTCGGGACCCGGTGTCGATGACGCTGCTCGCCGTCGCGCTGCTCTCCCTGGCCGTGGCCGACTCGAGCTTCCTCTACGTGTACGTGACCAGCGCCGGCACCTACCAGCCGGGCAACCTCATCGACCTGGGCTGGCTGGTCGGCTGGCTGCTGGTCATGGTGACGGCCGCCCGACCGATGCAGGCCCAGGTCGACGCGGGCCGGGAGGAGCGGGTGTCGCTGGCCCGCCTCGTGCTGCCCTACGCGCTGCTCACCCTCGCCTTCCTGACCTGCGTCACCGTCCAGCTCACCGCGAACCAGCTCGGCTCCTTCCTGTTCGTGAACGGGATCGTCCTGGTGGTCCTGGTGATCGTCAGGCAGCTCGTCACCCTGGTCGAGAACCGGGGGCTCAACCGGCGCCTCGAGCGCATGGTCCAGGAGCTGTCGGAACGGGAGTCGCAGCTCGAGAAGGCGCTCAGCCGCGAGCAGACCGCGGCCGAGCGGCTGCGCGCGGTCGACGCGATGAAGGACACCTTCCTGCGGGCGGTCTCCCACGACCTGCGCAACCCGCTGACCGCGATCCTCGGGGTGGCCCTCACCCTGGAGCGGACCAGGATGGAGCTGCCCCGCGACAAGGGGATGGAGCTGCTCGGCATGCTGGTGGACAAGGCCCACAAGCTCGACCGGCTGCTGACCGACCTGCTCGACCTGAACCGGCTCGAGCAGGGCGTGCTCGAGCCCAACCGCTCCCCGACCGACCTGGGCGCGCTGGTCAGGCACCTGGTCGAGGAGATCGACCACCTCGAGGGACGCCCGGTCCACGTGGAGGTCGGGCCGCTGGTCGCCAACATCGACGGGCCCAAGGTCGAGCGCATCGTCGAGAACCTGCTCATCAACACCACGCGGCACACGCCGGCCGGGATGCCGGTGTGGATCCGGGCCCTCGCGCGCGGGCCCGACCTCGAGCTGGTCGTGGAGGACTCTGGCCCGGGCGTGCCTGCCGAGCTGGCCGGCACCATCTTCGAGCCGTTCCGCCAGGGCCCGAGCGCGAGCGGTGACCACTCCCCCGGGGTCGGCATCGGGCTGTCGCTGGTCGCCCGCTTCGCGCAGCTCCACGGCGGCCGGGCCTGGGTCGGCGAGCGGTACGGCGGCGGTGCCGCGTTCCACGTGCTGCTGCCCAACGCGATCCTGCGGCCCGCGCCGGTCGCCAGCGCGCCCCAGCCGGCCCAGCAGCCCGCCACCCAGGTCGTGGGGACCCCCGCAGCCCCGGAGCCCGCGCTGAAGGTGCTCGACCGCGCCCAGGGGGCCTAGCGGCTCCCCAGGGAAGGTTTTTTGCCCCTAGCGGCGACCCCGACGAGCCTTGGGGAGCCCCTAGCGTCCTCGTCCCGCCTGACCGCGTGCATCTGCGGGCCGCTCGTCCACAATGGTCGCGATCGGTCGAGGGTGCGCGAGGAGAGAGCGAGGGTCGACCATGGCTGACAAGGGCACCGTCGCGGTGCTGGGAACGGGGACCATGGGCGGTGCGATGGCGCGCCGGCTCTGCGGGGCAGGGTTCGACGTGCGGGTCTGGAACCGTACCAGGGAGCGGGCCGAGGCGCTGGCCGAGGCGGGCGCCGCGGTGGCCGCGTCGCCGGCGGAAGCGGCCGACCAGGCTGAATTCGTCCTCACCATGCTGGCTGACGGGGGCGCGGTCGAAGCGGCCATGTTCGGCCCTGAGGGGGCCGCCGACAGCGCCAGCGACGATGCCGCGTGGCTGCAGATGAGCACCGTCGGGGTGCGGTCGGCGGAGCTGCTCGGCCGGGGCGCTGCCATGCGAGACCTCGTCTACGTCGACGCGCCCGTGCTCGGCACCAAGGGGCCGGCCGAGCAGGGCCAGCTCCTCGTGCTGGCCTCCGGGCCGGTGGGCACCGAGGAGCGCTGCGCCCCGGTGTTCGAGGTGGTGGCCAGGCGCGTGCTCTGGCTCGGGCCGGCCGGGGCCGGGTCGCGCCTCAAGCTGGTGACCAACAACTGGCTGCTCGGGCTGCTGGGCACGCTGGCCGAGTCGATCGCGCTCGCCCAGTGCATCGGGGCTGACCCGGCCCAGTTTCTCGACGCCATTCGGGGCGGTCCCCTGGGCGTGGCCTACGCCGACCTCAAGGGCAAGATGATGCTGGAGGCCGACTTCCCGCCGAGCTTCCACCTCCATCTCGCGCACAAGGACGTCCGCCTGGTGCTGGAGGCGGCCGGGGACTGCGACCTGCCGCTGCCGCTGGCCGGCACGATGGCCCAGCAGTTCGGCCGTGCCACCCAGCTCGGCCACGGCGACGACGACATGGCCGCCGTCTACTACGCGGTCACCGGCAACAAGGCCCTTTAGTGGCGGCCCCGACGAGGCCTGCCCGGTCGGCGCCGGGCTCACCATGGCTCCCACGCTGCGGCGACGTCCGCTGTGGCGAGGCATCGACCGGGCACACCTTCCTAGGGGAGCCTCTAGCGAGGAGACCGCATGGGCCGGGCAGCCACCGCCGGCGCCTGCCGGTTTGCTATCGTCTCTGGGACTGCGCCGCTGCGGGCCGAGGTCTTGGAGCGCTCCCCCATGCCCCAAGGGCGCCCCGGCCACGCGGCCGCCGAGCCCTTCGCGGCCGGAGCGAGAAGGACCCTGCCGGCATCTCCGAGCAGGCCCCTGCGAGCGAGAAGGACCCTGCCGGCATCTCCGAGCAGGCCCCTGCGCACATCGAGGGACGCCATGTCGAAGACCAACCCGGGCCCCTTCTTCCACCGGGTGCCCAGAGCCCACCCGGCCGAGCAGCCGTTCACCTACCCGCTCGCGCGCCAGTGGGCCGAGCCGGACTGGGCCCGGCTCCCTGGCTACGCCACCGTGACCCGCGCGGAGTGGGAGTCGGCCCAGTGGCAGCGCGCCCACACGGTCAAGAACCTGCGCCAGCTCGTGGCCGTCTTCGGGGAGCTGCTCCCCTCCGACCTGCTCGCGTCGATCGAGCGCGACCAGGCCGAGCGAGCCACCATGTCGATGCTGGTCCCGCCCCAGATGCTCAACACCCTGGACGAGCACCACCTGTGGACCGACCCGGTCCGCCGCTACATGCTGCCGGCGTTCGACGACCGCGACCAGCAGTGGCCGAGCCACCCGCTGGCCACCCGCGACAGCCTGCACGAGGCCGACATGTGGGCGGTCGAGGGGCTCACCCACCGCTACCCGACCAAGGTCCTGGCCGAGCTGCTCTCCACCTGCCCGCAGTACTGCGGCCACTGCACCCGGATGGACCTGGTGGGCAACTCCACGCCGCAGGTGGCCAAGTACAAGTTCCAGACCAAGCAGCCCAGCCGGCACGAAGAGATCCTCGACTACCTGCGCCGCACCCCGTCGGTCCGGGACGTGGTCGTGTCCGGCGGCGACGTCGCCAACCTGCCGATCCGGGTGCTCGAGCAGTTCGTCTCGGCCATGCTCGACATCGAGCACATCCGCGACGTACGCCTCGCTTCCAAGGGGCTCATGGGCCTGCCCCAGCACTTCCTGCAGGACCACGTGCTCGCAGGGCTCGAGCGGCTGGCCGTCAAGGCGAACGACCGGGACGTGGACCTGGCCGTGCACGTCCACGTCAACCACGCCAACCAGCTCACCCCGCTGGTGGCCAAGGCGGTGCGCAAGCTGCTCGACATGGGGTTCCGGGACGTCCGCAACCAGGGCGTGCTGCTCCGCGGGGTCAACGCCACGCCCAAGGACCTGCTGGACCTCTGCTTCACCCTGCTGGATCACACCAGGGTGATGCCGTACTACTTCTACATGTGCGACATGATCCCCAACTCCGAGCACTGGCGGATCTCGGTCGCCGAGGCCCAGAAGCTGCAGCACGCGATCATGGGCTACCTGCCCGGCTTCGCCACCCCCAGGGTGGTCTGTGACGTGCCCTTCGTGGGCAAGCGCTGGGTCCACCAGGTCGAGTCGTACGACTGCGAGAAGGGCATCTCGTACTGGACCAAGAACTACCGCACCGGGATCGAGCTCGACGTCCCCGACGCCCTCGAACGCCGCTACGAGTACTACGACCCGATCCGCGACCTGCCCGAGACCGGCAAGGAGTACTGGCGCAGGTTCGGCGTGCCGGAGACCGTCCCAGTGGGCTGAGGCGTCAGCCGCTGTCGGCGACGGCCGCGGGGGCGCCGAGGAAGCTTCCCAGCCGGAACACGCGCTCCTCGAACCGCCTGTCCACCAGCGACTCCCGCGGCCGGACGCCCCGGCCGGGTGCAAGGACGCGCCTTGCGCTCAGGCGTTGCGGAGGAGCTCGGCGACCTGGAAGGCGCACTCGAGCGACTGGCTGGCGTTGAGGCGCGGGTCGCAGGCGGTCTCGTAGCGCTGGCCGAGGTGGCCGTCGAGGATCTCCTCGGCGCCGCCCAGGCACTCGGTCACGTCCTCGCCGGTCACCTCGACGTGGATGCCGCCGGGGTGGCTGCCCTCGGCCCGGTGGACCGCGAAGAAGCCGCGGAGCTCGGCCATGACGTCGTCGAAGCGGCGCGTCTTGTGCCCGGACGACCCGTTGAAGGTGTTGCCGTGCATCGGGTCGCAGGCCCACACGACCGGGTGGCCGGCGCCCTGGACGGCGCGGATCAGTGGGGGCAGCAGCTCGGTGACCCGTCCAGCCCCGAGCCGGCTGATCAGGGTGAGCCGGCCGGGGACCCGGTGCGGGTCGAGCCGGTCGCACAGGCCGACGGTGTCCTCGGGGGTCGCGGTGGGGCCCAGCTTGATCCCGACCGGGTTGCCGACCCCGGAGAGGAACTCGATGTGGGCGCCGTCGAGCTGACGGGTGCGGTCGCCGATCCACAGCAGGTGCGCCGAGGTGTCGTACCAGCCACCGGTGAGGCTGTCCTTCCTGGTCATGGCTTGCTCGTAGCCGAGCAGGAGCGCCTCGTGGGACGTGTAGAAGTCGACCTGGTGGATGATCGAGGCCTCCGAGAGGTCGACCCCGCAGGCGGCCATGAACCGCAAGGCTCGATCGATGCCGGCGGCGGCCGCCTCGTAGCGCTGGCCGGCCGAGCTGCGGGCGACGAACTCCTGGTTCCAGACGTGGACCTGGTTGAGGTCGGCGAACCCGCCCTTGGTGAACGCGCGCAGCAGGTTCAGCGTGGCCGACGACTGGTGGTAGGCCTGCAGGAACCGGGCCGGGTCGGGGCGGCGCGCCTCGGGCGTGAGCGCGGCACCGTTCACCATGTCGCCCCGGTAGCTCGGCAGCTCGACCCCGTCGACCAGCTCGGTCGGCACGCTGCGGGGCTTGGCGAACTGCCCGGCGATGCGGCCGAGCTTGACCACCGGCAGGCCGGCGCCGTAGGTGAGCACCACCGCCATCTGCAGGATCACCTTGAGCTTGTCGCGGATCGAGTCGGCCGAGAAGGCGTCGAACGACTCCGCGCAGTCGCCGGCCTGGAGCAGGAACCCGTGGCCGGCGGCGACCCGGGCGAGCTGGCCCTGCAGGCTGCGCACCTCGCCGGCGAACACGAGCGGCGGCAGCTTCGCGACCTGGGCGAGCACGCGCTCGACGGCGGCTGGGTCGGGCCAGTCCGGTTGTTGGGCAGCGTCGAGAGGGCGCCAGGAGCCGGGCGTCCATGCCTCGGGCTCGAGGCGCAGCGGTGAGGTCATGCCGCACATGGTGGCCGCTTCCCCGCCTTTCCGGCAACCTGGAATCCCCGGATCGGCCGGCTTGGCTTGCCGGCGCCACTCCCTCTATCCTCCCGCCCGACAAGTCAGACCCCCACCGCCTCCCCTGACCGGCGCCGGATCCGGGCAGCGCCCGGGATCCGGTCAGGCGGGCCGAGAGCGCGGTGTCGTCATCCCGGGCGCCGGCCACGCTGGGCAGGGCGAGCAGCACGGCCAGGTGGGCCCGTTGCCCAGGCCCAGGGTGAGCATGCGTCTTCGCAACCGGATCCCCCTTCTCGTCGGCGGCCTGTCGCGCGAGGCTGTTACTGTTCCCGGCATGCTGGCGATCGGAATCCACCTCGGGCGGGACGCTCCCCTGGCCGCCGCGGCCGAGTGGGGGGCCGACTGCGTGCAGTTCTTCCTCGGCGACCCCCAGGGGTGGAAGGTGCCGCCGCCGGGCCAGGACGCGGTCGAACTGGCCGCGTCGCCCGTGCGGGTCTACGTCCACGCGCCCTACGTCATCAACCTCGCCTCCGGCAACAACCGCATCCGCATCCCGTCCCGGAAGCTGCTCGCCCAGACCTGCGAGGGAGCGACCGCGGTGGGCGCGGCCGGGGTGATCGTGCACGGCGGCCACGTCACCGCCGACGACGACGAACGGGAGGGCTTCACCCGCTGGCGCAAAGCACTCGAACAGCTTGAGTCGCCCGTGCCGCTCCTGCTCGAGAACACCGCCGGCGGCAACCACGCGATGGCACGACGGTTCGACACCGTGGCCCGGCTCTGGGAGCGGGTGGGCGACTTCGACCTCGGGTTCTGCCTGGACACCTGCCACGCCCACGCGAGCGGCGAGGAGCTCGACGGCATCGTGGACCGGGTCAAGGCGATCACCGGGCGGATCGACCTCGTCCACGCCAACGACTCCAAGGACCCGGCCGGGTCCGGCCGTGACCGGCACCAGAACCTGGGCCACGGCCAGATCGACCTCGACACCCTGGTCGGGGTGGTACAGGCTGCTGGCGCCCCGGTCGTGTGCGAGACGCCCGGGGGCCCGGACGAGCACCGGGCCGACATCGAGCTGCTCCGCGGCCGGCTGGGCGGGTAGCCGGGCCAGGGCCGGGGACCATATCCTTCTCGGGCCGAGCACGCGCCCGAGGCGGAGGACCGATGCCAGCCACCGACACGACCAGCCCGACCAAGGCCGCCCTGGAGGCCGCGGTCCTCGACCTGACCGACGAGGAGATCGTCGACGCCCTGAGCAGGATCAAGAGCAGCCCGGTCAAGCAGGCCTACGAGGACCGCAAGGGCTACACCTGGCCCCGGGAGGCGCAGCGCAACGTGCTCGACGCGCTGGCCAGACGGCTGGCCGGCGGGCGGGCGCGGATGTCGGGCTGACGGCTCAGCCGTCGGCTGCGGGCGGGCGCGGACGTCGGGCTGACGGCTCAGCCGTCGGCTGCGGGCGGGCGCGGACGTCGGGCTGACGGCTCAGCCGTCGGCTGCGGGCGGACGCGCCGGTACCGGGGCGCGGCCCGGCGCCCGGCCGTCGGTGGCCGGGTGCTCGACGATCGCGACCACCCGGCCGGAGAGGAACCGGGCCGTGCGCACCGTCTGGCCGGTACGGGTCACCTCAGCCACCTCGACCATGCTCCGTGAGGTGGTCACCTCGACCCGGCGGCCGTCGCGCGTGGCTGCGATCTCGAACGAGCGCACGCCGTTGCCGGTGTCCACCAGCACCTCGACCCAGTCTCCGCGCATACCCGAAGCCTACCCGCCTCGGGTCAGCCTGGATACCCCGGCAGCCCTCGACGATCTGGGGCTACCACCTGCGGCCGCGACGAGCCCGGGCCCCTGGTCAGCCGGAGAGGGCCAGCCGGGACCGACCCTCCCAGTCAACCCTTCCAGTCAAGGCGCCATAGGTGGCCTCCAACGCGGCTGGTCAGCCGGAGAGGGCCAGCCGGACCCCGAGCACCTCGGCGGCGACCGCGACCGAGGGCCCGTCGCCCTCGCGGGCGAGCTCGTCGACGGCCTGGAGAGCGGCCGGGGTGTCGAGGTCGCTGGTGAGGGTCGCAGCCACAGGCTCGGGCAGCTCCTTCGTCCGTGCGGCCGTGGCCCGATCCGGGACCACCTCCCGGCGCCAGGCGTCGAGCCGCTCGGCAGCCTCCTTCAGCTCGTCCGGGTCGAGCTCCCAGGCCGAGCGCCAATGGTGGGCGAGCAGCACGAGGCGGACCGCGGCCGGCTCGTGCTCGCGGAACAGGTCGCGCGGGAAGACCAGGTTGCCGAGGGACTTCGACATCTTCTCGCCCTCGTGCCTGACCATGCCCGTATGGAGCCAACGGCGGGCGAACGGGGCCTGGTAGGCCGACTCCGACTGGGCGCGCTCGGACTCGTGGTGGGGGTAGAGCAGGTCGGCGCCTCCGCCGTGGAGGTCGATGGTGGTGCCGAGGTAGCGGTGGCTCATTGCCGAGCACTCGAGGTGCCAGCCCGGTCGGCCCGCTCCCCAGGGGCTCGGCCACGACGGCTCCGGGGGCAGGCTGCGCTGCCATACGACGAAGTCGAGCGGATGGCGCTTGCGCGGGTCGCCCGGGTCCCCGCCCTGCTCGGCCAGCAGGCGCTCCTGCTCGGCGGCGTCCAGACCGGACAGGTCCCCGAACCGCGGGTAGGCGGTGACGTCGAAGTACACCGTCCCGTCGACCGTGTATGCATGTCCGCCGTCCACCAGCTGGGCGGCCAGCTCCACCATGGACGCGATCTCCTCGGTCGCCCTGGGGAACCAGGTGGGTCGGGCCACGTTCAGCGCGTCCATGACCTCGAGGTAGCCCGCAGTCTCGCGCCGGCCAAGAGCGAGATAGTCCTCGCCAGCCTTGGCCGCCCGGCGCAGCACGTCGTCGTCGACATCGGTGACGTTCTGGCAGTAGTCGACCTGGTGCCCACGCATTCGCAGGAAGCGGACGAGGGTGTCGAACATCACGTAGGTGAAGGCGTGCCCGAGGTGGGCGGTGTCGTACGGTGTGATGCCACAGACATACAGCGTGACCCGCAGGCCGAGCTGCAGCGGTGCGGCACCGTCAGGCGGGCCCGCGAGCACGATCGGGTCGAATCCGTGCTCGCGGTCTGCCGCTGTCACGCCCACCTCCCAACGCCGGCCGGGCCTTGCGCTTCAGGCGAGCGAGCGCCCACCCGCCCCGCCCGGATGGTACCGGCTGCGCGGCCCCCCGGCCTGAGGCCAGCGGTTGCCACGCGCAGCGGCATGCCCGCCCGCCACCACCCTGGCCAGCGGTTGCCACGCGCAGCGGCATGCCCGGTTCCTGGCCGCCGGGGGCCGGGTCGTCTGACCACCCCTCGCAATTGGCCCGCACCGCAAACCCGGCCGGCAGGTAGGCGGGGTCGCGGGTTTTGCGGGCACGCCCGGCCCGGCGTCTGGGCCAGGCGGGCCGATTTTCGCCATGCCAAGCCACGGCCGGCGGTCCCGGTCAAAGGGCACCGGCTCCAAGCCAGGCCTCGGGAAGCGAAAACGTAGGCCGCACGCACGCACGCCCTGCCCGCAGGCCGGCAGCGCCGGGCCCGGCGCGGTGCAAAGCGCCGAGGCAGTGGCGAGCATGGAGTGGCGAGCATGATCGTCACATTTGGTTTGACTCGGGCAGCCTCTTTCACGTCGGCGCGCCGTGAACTACCGACCCGGGGCCGGCCTGGCCAATGCGTTGCCCCCGATGGCGGGGGGAAGGCCAGCTCAGCCCCTCCTGACGGGAAATCCACGGACCGCTGTGCAACCCGCCGGGCCCGAGTCCGCCCCGGCCGGCCAACGTGGCAGGCCCTGGTGGAATATGCCGCACCGCATGGCCGCCGCGCTCCCCTGCCCGCGGCGCACCGAAGGGCCGCCGATTCCTCTGGCCGCTCCGGCCCGGGCGCCCGTCCGGCTCCGCCAGCCCTGGGGGCTGGCGGAGCCGCCTCCGCCGCACCGTCGATCACGGGGAAGATCGCAGAACCACTCCAGTCTGCCGGGCGGTATGTTCCCGCCGAGCGGCCCAGGGCGGGCGCAGCCACCACAGAAGATATGGGCCCACGTCGCCGGCCGGGCCACTGTGGCAGCCCGGATGGCGCCCGGGCCTCACCTCCCGGCGATCCAGCAGCCGGCCGGCCCGAGCGGAGCATCCCGGACGGCCCAGCCTGCGTGGCGGACGAAGACCCGCCCACCTTACCGTCCGGATTGACCGCGTACCCGGAGGCAGCCGCTGGGCGGCGGGCGGGCCGTCGCCCGCCACGCAGGAATTCGCGATTCGCTTACGCCGCACGGCTTTCACGTGCCAGGGACGGCCAACGGACCGTGCCACGCAGGGCAGGTTTCTGCCCTCGCCCGGCCGGCGCCAGGAGCCGGGTTTGCCCCTGGCCGCGCACCAGCGGCGGCGCACGCGGAAGGCTCGAAGGTGCCGCCGCCAGCGACGCCCGCCTCCCCACAGGGACCGTTCCGCCAAAAACACAGGACGAAAAGGGGGCGTGGATGTTGCAGAGAGCGCCGACGCTAGCTAGTCTTGCCACAAATCTGGGCAGCGCTCCTTTGGGATCGCGCTGACACGCCGTGAAAGGAGTCCGATGGGCACCAAGACCATCACCATGTACGTTTCGGACATTGACGGTGCTGAGATCGGGCCTGGATCCGCCTATCAGCTCTCCGTCCGTCACCCCGATGGCTCGACCCAACAGCTCGATATCTCCGAGAAGAACTATAGGGACCTCAAGCTCGAGGGCCTTGGCAAGACCCTGAAAAAGCGTGGCCGCAAGCCGGGCGGCTCGACCAACAAAGCGGCTTCCGGCGCCACCGCCACGCGCAGGCGCACGTCCCGCTCGGCCAACGGCAACGCCAAGCCGGCCGCGTCCGCCTGACCCGGTCGTGCCGGCGTCCGCCGGCACGACCGCGCCCATCTTCCCCACAAGCCCGCGGCAGCACCGCGGGCTTGTGGTGTTGCCCGGGGCCCACTGCCGGGTGATTCGTGCTTCACTGCCGCTGCGCGGGGTCGCGAGAGCCCGGAGCCTCCTCGTTGCTGCTTCTTGTCCTCGTTGCTGCTTCTTGATAGTTCGACCAGGTCGTCCAGTCTGGACTACGCAACTCGTTGTAGGGCCAACCCGAAGGAACTAGATTGAGCGCCGTTGCATGAACCGGACCGACCCGCGAGCAGCAGACCGCGCCGCCGCACGCGAGCCATCCCTGCAATGGGGAGCGGAGGTGCAGCGGGGGGCCTATGACCGGTACGCCCAGGTGTACGACCAGGTGTGGGGCCGCGCCCCCTACGACCGTTTCGTCGACCTCTGCCTTGAGGAGGCCCGCGGCCCCGTCCACCGGGTCGTCGTGGCCGCCTGCGGGACCGGCAACGCCGTGCTCGAGCTCGCTCGTCGCGGGTACTGGGTCGCCGGGTTCGACCTGTCGGCCACGATGCTCGACCAGGCGGCGGCCAAGCGCCGTCCAGACGCCCCCATGGGGCTGGTGCGCGGCGACCTGCGGGCAGCCCCCTTCGCCGATGGTGCCGCCGACCTGGTCGTCGCACTCAACACCAGCGTCAACTACCTGCTCGAGGTCGACGAGGTGGTGACCGCCCTGGCCCATCTCGGCCGCATCGCCGGGCCGGACGGCACCATCGTGGTGGAGCCGCTCTCAGAGCGGTTCCTGCACGACGGCTTCGAGCCGAACCGGCACCTCGAGGAGGGCGGCCTGTCGCTCGACGCCAGCTACGAGACGCGCGGCGACCTGCTCGCTGAGCACGTCCGTTGGCGGGTCGGTGACGTTGAGGTCGTCGAGACCTACTGGCAGCGGTGGTACAGCGACGACCAGCTCGACCGGATGTTCGCGGCGGCCGGCCTCGAGGTCACCGGGCGACGGCCCATGTGGCCTTCCATCCCAGAGGAGCCCGCCCGCGGCAGGACCCTCTGGGTGGCGGCGCCCTGATGGGGGTGATGAGCCCGGCGGGCGCACCCGCACCCTCGCGCGCCCCGGCGACCTGGCCGACCCCTGCCGTGCGGCCGCGGCACCTGGCGTCCCGTGAGCCGCGTCTCAACCTCCGGCCGGCCAAGAGGACGCGCCCACCCGGGCGGGAGCCGGCGGTCCGACCGGGGTCCCGCCCGGGTGGGCGAGCCGCGTCCGCGGGAACGGCGTTCCACCCCCGAGGGCCGCTGGCGCGATCGGTCGCCCGCTGGTTGCATGGGTCGCGCTGTGAAGGTTGGATACTCTCGCTCCGCCGGTCGGCTGCCGCCGGAGCCGAACAGGACGCGAGCGCCGGGCACTCCGTGCGCCGAAGGAGCCGCGAGCGCCATGGCCATGTCGACCATGCACATCGAGATCCCCGCCTCCGGAGCGTATCTCTCGGTGGTGCGGGCGGCGGCGACCGGCCTCGCGGCTCAGCTTCAGTTCACCTATGAGGAGATCGACGACCTTCGCATCGCCGTGGACGAGGCGTGCGCACAGCTCCTGGCCCGCCGCGGCAGCGCGGAGACCCTGCGGATCGATTATCACCTGAGGCCCGCTGAGCTGTTCGTGGAGGTCTCGGTGGAGGCGTCCGATCGCGGCGAGCCGCTGGAGCGCGACACCTTCGCCTGGCAGATCCTCACCGCCCTGACCGACGAGGTGACCGAGCGGGCCGAGGCGGACGGGCTCCACCTGAGCTTCCGCAAGTGTGGCGGCCGAGCGTGAACGAGGTGCCGTTCGACTCCGGCGCGGTGGCAGGCCCGCGGGACGGCGGGCGGACCGATGACGCCGGGCCCGAGCTGGGCCCGCAGCACGTCGACGGCGCCACGACCGTGGAGCTGACCCAGCTCGCCGAGGAGCGGGGGGTGGACCGCACCCACGCCAAGGAGCTGTTCCGGCGGTTCGTGGAGACCCGCAGCGCGACGCTGCGGGAGGAGCTGGTCGGCCTGCACCTCCCGTTGGTGGAGTATCTGGCCCGGCGCTTCCGCAACCGCGGCGAGCCACTCGAGGATTTGATTCAGGTCGGCACGATCGGGCTGTTGAAGGCCATCGACCGCTTCGACCTCGAGCGCGAGGTCGAGTTCTCGACCTACGCGACCCCGACCATCGTCGGGGAGCTCAAGCGGCACTTCCGCGACAAGGGATGGGCTGTCCGGGTCCCCCGCCGGCTCCAGGAGCTCAGCCTCTCCCTCAACAAGGTGGTGGCCGAGCTCTCCCAGGAGATCGGCCGGTCGCCGACCATCCCGGAGATCGCGGCCAAAGTGCGCCTGACCGAGGAGGAGGTCCTCGAGGGGCTGGACACCTCCAACGCCTACGCCGTGGTGTCGCTGGACGCGCCGGCCGGCGGCGACGACGCCCCGACGGTCAGCGACCACATCGGCTCCGAGGACGAGAGCCTGGAGGCGCTCGAGTACCGCGCCGCGCTCGGGCCCCTCATCGCCGAGCTGCCCGAACGGGAGCGGCGCATCCTCTACCTCCGCTTCTTCCGGGGCATGACCCAGTCGCAGATCGCGGCCCGGCTCGGGATCTCCCAGATGCACGTGTCCCGGCTGCTCAACCGGACCCTGGGCGTGCTGCGGGCAGGCCTGCTCGAGGAAGACGAGACGGGCTGAGCATGCGGGTGGTGCTCGTCGTCAACCCGAGTGCGACCAGGTTCACCGGGCGCCTCCGCGACCGGGTGGTCCGGGCCCTCGCCGCCGAGCACAAGGTGGACGTCTACCACACCGGCCATGCCGGGCAGGCCACGGAGCTGGCCCGCGCCGCGGTGGGCGGCGGCGCCGAGGTGGTCGTCGCGATGGGGGGCGACGGGACGGTCAACGAGGTGGTCAACGGCCTGAACGGGTCGATCATCCCCCTCGGGCTGGTCGGCGGGGGGAAGACCAACGTGTTCGCCCGCGGGGTCGGGCTGCCCGGCAGCGACACCATGCGGGCCACGGCGAGGTTCTTGGAGCTGCTCGCGGCTGGCGTCCGGCGCCGCATCTCCCTCGGGATGGCGGGGGGTCGCCGTTTCACCTTCGGCGCCGGTCTCGGCCTGGACGGGGCGATCGTCCGTGAGGTCGAACGCCGGCGCCGGGCCAAGCAGCTCTATGGCGACCACACCTACGTCGCCGCCGGCCTCAAGACGCTGCTGGTTGGCTACGACCGCGACCACCCGCACCTCACGGTGCACTTCGACGACCGGCGCCCCGCCATGAGCGGCTTCTTCGCCCTGGTCGGCAACGGCGACCCGTTCACCTACCTCGGCCCCCGACCGTTCCGGCCCACACCGCAGGCCAGCTATGAGCTGGGTCTGGACATCCTGGTCGGGCAGTCCATGTCGTCTCTGGCGATCACCCGGGCGATCACCGGCATGCTGTCGCCGCGACCCCGGCCGACCTACCCGAGCTTCCCGGTCCTGCACGACCAGCACAGCTTCCGGCTGGAGAGCGACATCCCCCTTGCCTTCCAGCTCGACGGCGAGTACCTGGGCGACCGGACAAGCGTGGCCTTCGAGCACCTGCCGGACGCGCTCACCGTGATCGCCCCGAGTCCCGACGACCGGCACCGGTCCTGGCGCGCGGTCCCGAGCCGTGCGTGACAGCGATGACCACGGCGGGCGCCACCGGTGGCATAGGGTTGCTGGCGAGATCGCTGGCCGTGTGTCTACCGGCAGTCCTCTGTCCATGTGGGGGAGCTCGCTCTGGCGGCGGCCGTCGCCCGTTGGTGGGTCACGGCGGGGAAACCGGCCCCCCAAGAGCGCCTGTGCCATCTCGCCGGGGTGCCGCGGGTGCACCAGTCCACGCTCCCCCCACGGCCCCCCGAGAGCGCCCGTGCCATGGCCGGGGTCGATCCGGAGCTGTCAGGGGCGCAGGGACCTGACCAGGCGGCCGGGCTGGTCGGTGACCATGGCGGTGACACCCAGGTCGGCGAGGCGGCGGGCCGTGTCCGGCTCGTCCACGGTCCAGGCGGCGAGCAGGATCCCCTCGTCCACGGCTCGGCTGGTGGTGGCGCGGGCCTTGGGGACGGAGTAGGCGGACGCCTGGGCGGCCAGCACCGTGCAGCCGGCCACCTGCACGGCTCGCAGCGCGCGGCCGAGCGGGATGAAGCTCGGCGAGACCAGACCGACCCGGACGCCCGGCAGCTCGGCGGTGACCGCGGCCGCCACCCGGCGCGAGAACGAGGTCACCATCACCCGGCCGGTGTCGGCCCGGCCGGCAAGGACACCGGCCACGAGCGCTGCCACCTCCTTGGGCCCCTGAGGTCCGTCGCCTCTGACCTTGACCTCGACGTCGATCAAGGTGGTGCCGGGCAGCGAGTCGAGCACCTCGGCGAGCGTGGGGACGCGGGCGCCCTGGTAACGGTGCGCCCGGCCTTCCCGAGCCCCGCTCCACGACGCGCCGAGGCTCCGTGACGCCCGGGTTCCGGACATCCTGGACGTCCGGACGCCGAACGGGCCCGCCTCGTCGAACCAGGACCCAGCGTCCAGGGCGAGGAGCTCGGCCAGGGTGCGCTCACGCAGCGGCCCCCGGCCGTTGGTCGTCCGCCCGAGGCTCGAGTCGTGGAAGCAGACCAGGACGCCGTCGGCCGTCTGGCGCACGTCCAGTTCGACGCCGTCCGCCCCCTCGGCCAGGGCCGCGTGGAACGCCGCCAGCGTGTTCTCGGGCGCCACCAGCCGTGCGCCCCGATGTCCGAGAATGCGCAACCGCCATGCACCTCCGGTCGGCCGGGGTGGATCGCTGCGAGCGTACCCTGCGATCCTACCGGCAACGGCCCGCGCCCCGAGCCATCTCGGGTCCCGCAGAATGCCCCTACGGGACCCCATAATGACCTTTGACGACCAACCCGCGCATCTTCTGGTACCTACATTGATCCATCCAAGCGGCACATGCCGGGCGGGGCCGCCAACCGACCGCTCATGTTAGGTCTGGCGAGGCTGTCTCGAGGCGCGCGAGCGAGGGACTATTTTCACTCGTGCGTCGACTACCGAAAGTAACTAGACACCCCTCCTACGTACTGGCGAGTGCGACTAAATACTTCTACCGATGCAGCGCACCACTCGACTGTTTTGCCGGTGTTTCTCCTGGTAGGACGGGGTAGTGAGCATTCGGTAGGGCAAGGGCGGCTCGAGTCGAGTATCACTATCTCAGCCGGTGCCGTGTGGTCACGGGCGGGGAGCATTTGGTGCAGATTCCTTCGATCAATCTGGGATTGGGTTCTTCCATTCTTTCTTTCCCTGCCCTAGACTCACGGCGCTCTTCATCGACAGGCTGACGCACAGGACCCCTTTCACGAAGCCTTCGATCACGCCCCTTCCCCCAGGGCTTTGCTCGGAGAAAGCGAGGATGTCAATGGACTGGCGCCATCGTGCCCGCTGCCGCGATGTCGACCCGGAGCTCTTCTTCCCGGTTGGCACCACCGGGCCCGCCGAGGCCCAGGTGCAAGCTGCCAAGGCGATCTGCGCCCTCTGCCCGGTTCGTGACGAGTGCCTCCAGTGGGCGCTGGACACCGCACAGGACGCTGGCGTCTGGGGCGGCCTCTCCGAGGAGGAGCGCCGAGCGATGCGCCGGGGCGCGCGCCGCAAGGTCCGCATCGCCTGACAGGGTCTCGCTGCCGAGCCGCTGGTTGCCGACCGGGTTCTCGCAGTCTTCCCTTCCTCTCGTCCGAGTTGTACGATTTCTCTGTGAGTGTGAGGGATCGTCTTGTTGTAGACGATCGTAAGACTCTGGGCTGCCGGAGACGGGCGAGGGGGGCGCGTGAGCGAAGTCATTCGCATCCTGGTGGCTGACGACCATCCCCTCACCCGGGACGGGATCAGGGCCGCTCTGTCGCTGGACGTGGGACTGGAAGTGGTCGCCGAGGCAAGCGACGGCCAAGAGGCCGTCGAGCTTGCCCAGTCGCTGCATCCGGACGTGGTGATCATGGACGTCCGCATGCCGCGGCTGGGGGGCATCCGCGCCACTCGGGAGATCACCGCCGCCACCCCCGACACGCGGGTCATCATCCTGACCGTCGAGGAGAACCAGGCCCGCGTTGGCGAGGCGATCCAGGCCGGAGCAGCCGGCTACCTGGTCAAGGACGTCGACGCAAGGGAGCTGGGCCGGGCGGTGCATCTCGCCGCCGAGGGCAGCGCGGTGATCCACCCGAACCTGACCCGTCAGTTCCTCGAGGAGATCCGGCAGCTCACCAGGAGCGAGCAGAACGTGGCGTCGCTGTCGGCCCGCGAGGTCGAGGTCCTGCAGATGATCGCCTACGGGTCGACCAACCGGGCGGTGGCCGACGCCCTGCGGATCTCACCGCAGACGGTCAAGACCTATCTGGAGCGGATCTTCACCAAGCTGGGCGTGTCGGACCGTACCCGGGCGGTGGCGGTCGCCCTCAAGCACGGCATCGTCGAGTAGGCTACGGGCCGTGGTACGGCCCCGAGGAGCTGGAGCCCCATGGGTGGACTGTTGCTGTTCGTCCTGGTCGCCGCGGCCGGCATAGCCGCCGGCTACCTGCGCCACGGGGGCCTGGAGGGGCTCGGGGGGACCGAGGTCCGGGGCAGGACGCTCGCCCTGGTGTGCCTGGCCGTCCAGGCGCTGATCGGCGCCCCGCTGCTGCGCGCGACCGGCCTGCCCCGCGTGCTCGGCGCCATGCTGCTGATCGTCGTCATCGTGACCCTGGTCGGGGTGGCGCGGGCCAACGGCCGGCTCCCCGGCGTGCCCCTGATCGCCCTCGGCCTGCTGCTCAACCTGCTGGTGACGCTGGCCAACCTGGGGGTGCCGGTGTCCGAGGCGACCCTGCGCCGGGGCAACGTGGCGGTCGAGCAACCGCTCCCCCAGCGCCCTGACCTCAAGCACGTCCTCGAGGGGCCGGCAACGCGCATCGCGGTGCTCGGCGACCGGTTCGCCGTGCCGCCGCTGTGGACGGTGACCAGTATCGGGGAGATCACCGAGCTGGCCGGGTTGTTCCTGCTGATCCAGCACATGATGCTGCTGGGCGCCGTGCCTGGCGGGCGCGGCAGCGCCGGGACCGGGCACGGCGCCCACCAGGCGAGGACGATCCCCTGGTCGACCTGGGCCGACTAGGGAATTGTTCGATCAGCCCCCACCATGGCACAGGTGCCCGAGGGGGAACCGCGGGGAAGCGTATACCTGCCACCCACGGACCTCCCCGGAAGATGGCACAGGCGCTCTTGGGGGGCTGTGGGGGGAGCGAGCTCCCCCCACAGCCGACAGAGGACCGCCGGGCTGTGCACGCCGCTGCGCCCAGGCTCCGGCGGCGATTGCCGCCAGAGCGAGCTCCCCCCACATGGACAGAGGACCGCCGGTAGCCACCGGGCCGGCGACCTCCGCCAAGCTGCCTACCCAGTCGGCTCCTCACGAAGCTCGTCGGCCAGCTCCCGGATCTTGGCCTCCGGGTAGCGGCGGTGCCCTCCAAGGGTCTTCAGGAAGGGCAGCTTTCCTTCCTTCGCCCATCGCGACACGGTCTTCGGGGAGACGTGCAGGAGATCGGCGACCTCTGCGGTCCGCAGATAGCTGGTCGTCTCGATCCTTGAGCTGGCCTTGCGCGGAGCTGCCACCGTGCGTCCCTTTCTCGAGTCCGGACCTCCGGCTCACGGCGCCGATAGGCTCGGATATGGACCGGCTGTTCGTCGGACCACGACAGTTGCGGACGTGCGGCGGCTACGGCTCTGTCGGTCACCCTGCCGGATGCAGAACGAACAGGGCGATTATCGATACCGTTCCAAGCGCCAACCATAGCCCGCTTGGGCTGTTTCAGCGCGGAAGTTACCTACAGCACCTTCACTACACAGCCCGTCACATTGAGCCAGCTTCGGCCTTTCGGCGCTTAAGTGTACCGGTGCTTCGCCGGCAACCTCGCCTCCAGCCAGTCGATGGTCAGCCCGAGCCCCTCGTCGAGCCCGGTCCAGGGCTGCCAGCCGAGCACCTTACCGGTCCGGCTGGCGTCCAGGGCGGAGCGCCGCGGGTCGCCAGGGCGGGCCGACGCCCACTCCGGCTCGCCCGTCCAGCCGATCCGCGATGCGAGGCGCTCCACCACCTCGTGCACGGAGGTGGCGGTGCCCGTGCCGGCCAGCAGCCGGCCGGCCGCACCTGAGTGGACCGCCCTGGCCAGCGCGTCCACGGCGTCGTCCACGAACAGCCAGTCGCGGGCCTGGCGGCCGTCCCCGTCGATCCGGGGCGGGCGGCCCTGCAGCATCGACCAGGCGGCCCTGGCCACCAGCCCGGCTCCCAGCGGGTCCTGCCGCGGCCCGTACACGGTCCCGAGGGCCAGGATGGCCACCTCGAGGTCGCGGGCGCCGTAGGCGCGGGCGTACGCCTCGCACGCCAGGCGGCCCGCACCCAGGGGATGGGCCGGCGCGGGCCGGTCGTCCGCCCTGGTCGTGCCGGTGAGCTGGCTCGGGAACAGGTACGCGCCCGAGGACGCGATCACCACTCTGGCACCGCTGCCCAGCGCCGCTTCGAGGATCTCGACGACGCCGGCGACGACCGCCCGGGCGTCGGCGCTCGGCGCCGACCAGGCGCGGACGGGGTCGGCGGTCATCGCCAGGTGCACCCAGGCGTCGGCCCGGATCCGGCTGGCCAGGGTGGCCAGGCCGCCCTGGCCCACGTCCATGCGGTGGAAGCGGACGCCCCCACGCCGCCTGGCCTCGGTCAGGTTGGCCAGATGCCCGTGGGAGAGGTCATCGATGACGATGACCTCGTCCCCCTCGGCTTGCAGCCGGTCGACGAGGCTGGCTCCGAGGAACCCGGCCCCGCCGGCCACCACCACCAACACGCGCACCCTCCCTTGAGTGTGGGACCATCCTATCCAGACCGGGTCAACGGGTGCGCACGCGCGTCTTGAGACGCCGGGGCGGCCAGTAGGCGAATCGGACGACCCCGACCAGCCGTTCCCGCCCGACCGGGCCGAACGACCGGCCGTCGGTGCTCTCGGCCCGGTGATCGCCGAGGACCAGGTACTCGTCGACGCCAAGGGCCACGTCCAGCACGGCACCGTCGTCCCGGCCGGCCGCGGGCCCGGCCAGGGCCCCAGGGTGGGCCGCGGCCCCGGCCAGGGCCCCAGGGTGGGCCGCGGCCCCGGCCAGGACCCCAGGATGGGCCGCGGCCCCGGGACCGTGGGCGAGGTGGGCCGCGGGCCCGGCCCGGCCCGCCAGGGCGGCCTGGCCGACGCCGCGTTCGAGCCAGGGCTCGGGGACCTCCAGCCCGTCGACCTCGAGGCGCCCGCCCACCAGGCGCACCCGCTCCCCTGGAAGCCCGACCACCCGCTTGACGACCTCGAGGTCCTCGCCCGGACGCCGGACCACGACCACCGCGCCGCGGGCCAGCCCCTTGCCGAGCGGGGCCACCGCGATGCGCTGCCCCGGGACCAGCGTGGGCCGCATGCTGCCACCCTGAACGAGCATCGGCTCGAGACGGGCCCGGCGCACCGCCACCAGCCCGGTCGCCCCGAGCGCGACCAAGGCGGCGACGAGCCACCTGGTGCGGTCACCAGCTCGCCCGCGCACCCGCTACCAGCACCTCCCGCCGCCGTCCCGGACCCCCACCGCCCACAGAGGGCGAGCGTGCCCGGTGAGAACCAGGATGGTACCGTCGGGTGGTCCAACGACGTCCGATCGAAAGGACAATGCCCATGATCGCGAAGAGCCTTGCCGCCTGGCTCTCGCCGACCCGGGTCGTGCATGCGCACTGCGATCTGCCATGCGGCGTCTACGACCCCGCGCAGGCCCGCATCGAGGCCGAGTCGGTGGCAAAGATCATCGAGAAGTATCATGCCTCCGACGACGAGGTGTTCCGCGCCCGGGCCCTCATCATCAAGGAAGCTCGCGCCGAGCTGGTCAAGGAGCACCTCTGGGTGCTGTGGACGGACTACTTCAAGCCACAGCACCTCGAGCAGTCCCCCAACCTCCACGACCTCTTCTGGCAGGCGACGAAGGCGGCGGGCCAGGCCAAGCACTCGGTCGACCCGGGCGACGCGAAGAAGCTGCTCGACCTCATCGACGAGATCGACGGCGTCTTCCAGAAGTCCAAGAGCGGCTGAGCGAGGTCCGCGCCGAGCGGCCACACGCAGACAGCGGCCGGCCCCCTCACGGGCCGGCCGCCAGCGCGTCTCGAGGGATGCTCGTTGCCCCCAAGGCCGGGGTCGCCACTAGGGACTGGCCAGGCGCTTGCCGCGGTAGTTCGGGAAGATCAACGGCTGGTGCTGCCAGCAGAAGCCCGTCTTGTTGTAGATCGACAGCCTGGTGTCGCAGTCGTTCTCACCACAGATCCGGCCCACGCGCTCCACCTTCGAGGGTGGAGGATCGTTGCCCGGCCGGTGTCCTTTGACGTTGTCCGAGCGCATCGTGTGCCCACCATCCTTCCCATCGTCCGCCGATGGGTTCTGCGTACGAGAAGGAACCGGCGCGGCGTCGCGATGATTCCCGCCAGCTCTTTCCTGTTATACCCACGAGGGCATCAAGATGGTTTCAAGACGCGGGTGGATCGCTACGCCTGCTGCGAGGGGGGCCGGATCCGCAGCTCGGCCTCGACGCGAATGCGCAGCGCCTCCAGGGTGGACCGGGAGACCGGGCCGGCATCGGCGCACCTGCGCACGAGCAGCTTGAACTTGCGGTCGAACTGGACCACACGACGGCAGCTGGCGCACACGGACAGGTGTCGCTCGAACTCGGCGCAGGTGGGCGGGTCGGTCTCATGGTCGAGGTAGGGCCAGACGTGGCGCAGGACCTCGTCGCAGCCCCCTACTTCGGGCGCACCCATTCCTGTCCCTCCTCGAGCAGCCCCCGGTCGGCGGCAAAGTCCCACAGCCGCTTCTGCAGCTGGCGCCGGCCCCGGTGCAACCGGGACATGACCGTCCCGATCGAGGTGCCCATGATGTCGGCGATCTCCTTGTACGAGAACCCTTCGACGTCGGCCAGGAGCACCGCCATGCGGAACTGCTCGGGCAGGGCGTCCAGTGCCTGGCGTACCTCGTCCTCGGGGAGGCGCTCGAGCAGCATCTCCTCGGGGGTCTCGGCCCCGGCCGGGTTGGCCCCGGCGATGCGCTGGTAGAGCGAGAAGTCGTCGACGTCCTCGGTGGGCACCGACTGCGGCCCCCGCTGCTGCTTGCGGTAGGCGTTGATGTAGGTGTTGGTGAGGATTCGGTACAGCCACGCCTTGAGGTTGGTACCCGGCTCGAACTGGTGGAACGAGTTGTAGGCGCGAAGGAACGTCTCCTGGACCAGGTCCTCGGCGTCCGTCGGGTTGCGGGTGAGCCGCAGGGCACCGGCGTACAAGCTGTCGAGCAGGGGGATCGCGCTCTCCACGAAGCGGGCCTGGCGCTCCTCCGGGGTCTCACCTGCCGGCGCCCGGGTGCCGTCGGACGCCGAGGCGCCGACCTCGGTGCCGAGGTCCGGGGCCGAACCAGGTGGCTGCAACGACGGTCCTCCCGCTCGCACGATCCACGCGGGCCCAGGGCCATACCACGACCTGGACGGACGACCCGCCGGGGGCCTCCGCCGCCCCGGCGCCCGCACCCGGGCAGGATAGCAGTCCGTCAGGACCCAGCTCGACGCCAGCGCGGGCGTCCCGCTGAGCACGGGCTGACCGGCTGGCCCGGCGAGCACGGGCTGACCGGCTGGCCCGGCGAGCACGGGCTCGCCCTGGCGATGGCGCACGAGACCTCCAGGCGACGGCGAGGATCGGACCGACGCCAGGTGCAACCGCGCGCGCCCGCCTGGCATTCCGGGGGACGGCACGGACTACGCCTTGGCCACGACCTCGACCTCGTGGTAGCCGCTGGCACCGTCGGGGTGGGGCTGGGACCGGGCCGCGGTCTGGACCTGGCCCCGGCCGTCCACGGCGCGCACCAGCAGCCGGAGCCGGCCCGCCGTGGCCGGGAGCCAGGGCAGGCGCCATTGGCGCCACGCGGCCCTGGCCAGTTCCCGGCGGAGCATGGCCGGCTGCCAGGTCCTGCCGCCGTCGGCTGAGACCTCGACCGCCCTGATGCCGCGGTCGCCGGCCCAGGCCATCCCGCCGACCGTGACCTGCCCGCTCACCGCGGCCAGGTCGGCGGGTACGTCGATGCGGCTGGCGGTCTTGATCTCGGCCAGGTTGTCCCAGCCGTCGGACCGCTGCCAGTAGCCCCGGTACTCGTAGTCGACGACCTCGATGCGCTCGACCCACTTCACGTTCTTCATGCCGTAGATGCCCGGCGCGATGACCCGAGCCGGGTAGCCGTGGGCCCGGGGCAGGGTCGTGCCGTTCATGCCGTAGGCCACGACGGTCGACCGGTCCAGCGCCTTGGCGACCGGGATGGAGTCGCTGTAGCCGCCGACGGCATGGAACACCACCCGCACCGCCCGCTCGGACGCCCCCCCGGCCCTGGCCAGCACGTCGGCCAGGGGCACACCGGTCCACTTGGCCGTCCCCACCAGGTCCCCGCCGACGAAGTTGGAGATGCACTGCAGCGTGACGTACTGCTCCACGGCCGGCATGGCGACCAGGTCAGCGTAGCCGAGCCTCACCGGCTGCCCCACCAGGCCGTCGACCGCGAGGTGCCAGGAGCTCGCGTCGACGTCGGGGTCGATGATCGACTCGTCGACGGTGTAGTGGAGCCGGTTCGGCGTGACCTCGGGCGAGAGGCCCTGGATGGCCAGGAACGCAGCGTCGTTGGTGGTGGCCTCGGGCAACCTGGCCGGCTCGATCGGCCCGGCGCCGGCCGGCCGGGCCAGCGGCCGGCCCCCGCGGTCCCCGAACCCGCCGGTCAGGCGATTGATCCCGGCCCCGAGAGCGAGCAGCCCGCCAGCTCCCACCGCGGCGCGCAGGAACTCGCGCCGCGTCCGTCCCAGCCCGCGGGCGGGCGGCGGGACCGGGTCGCGGTCGAGGTGGTCGAGCGCGCCCCGCAGTGCCACGGCGTAGACGGCACCGGCCACGGCGACCAGCGCGCCGTACAGAGCCAAGGAGGGCGCGCCGGGCTGGGGCCGGTAGCCGGCCAGCGCGAGCAGGGCGAACAGCGCGCCGGCGGTCCACGCCGCGACGGTCCGGGACCGGGCCGGGCCGTCGGCGCCCCGGTCGGGCACCGACGGCGCGCCGGTGTCTGGCTCCTTTGCGGCCCGGTGTGCTCGACCGCGGGAGCGATGCCCGACCGGCGCGCTCGCGACCAGCACGCCGGCGACCCCTCCGGCCAGGATGCCGCCGAGGGTGAAGCCGATCGCGAACAGCTGGAGGGCCAGGTGGCCGAGGCGCTCGATGAAGAAGACCGCGAGGCCCCCGGGCACGACCCGGAGCAGCCGCTGGGCCAGGCCCAGCGGCGGGAACGGGACGCTGGCCTGCACGAGGTGGGCCAGGCCGAGCACCGCCGTCGCGAGCAGCATCGCCGAGACCCCGGCGACGAACGCCTCCGAGGTCCTCTGCGGCCGCCCCGCTCCCTGCTCCATGGCTCCACGATAGCCGCGGCCGCGCCGCTCGGCGGGGATGGGCGGGGAAACGTAAGCAGGCGGTAACGCCGAGGAGCGGCGCAGCCGCCAAGCCGCGCCGCTCGGCGGGGATGGGCGGGAAACGTAAGCAGGCGTACGCCGAGGAGCGGCGCAGCCGCCAAGCTGCGCCGCTCCTTGGCTCGAGCCGGTGTCAGATCAGCCTGCGGCGGCGGCGTCTGCGGCCCCGGCCCCGGCCCCGGCCCTCGACCGCCCGGTAGATGAGCAACAGCAGGACCGAGCCGATCACGGCGATGACGAAGGTCCGGAAGTCGAACCCTGTCAACCCGCCGAAGCCGAGCGCGTCGGCGAGGAACCCGCCGAGGAAGGCGCCCACGACGCCGATGATCATGGTCATGAAGAGCCCACCCGGGTCGTTGCCGGGCACGAGGAGCTTGGCCACTGCCCCCGCGATGAGACCGAGCAGCAGCATGGCGACGAGGAAGGATAACGACATGATCTGCCCCTTTCGGGCTTAAGTCGCAATTATGATGCTCGCGACCTAACTAGCAGTTCAGCCGGCACGAGTTGACTTCCCGCATCGCAGGCACGGCAAACCGCGGACTGGCCTCAGCGTCGCTCGTGGCGGCCGCGGGCCGGCCTGCGCAGCAGGGCGAACCTCATAGCTCGGCCCGGGACCGCCAGCTCCCCGGGGACCTTCCGGGGCTCGACCCGCCCCCGGTCGGCGGAGACGACCTGCCCCCGGTCGGCGACGGCGGCCTTGGCCTCCATCCGCTGGACCGGCCAGGGCACGACCTCCTCGGGGATCAGCGTGCGCCGCTCCAGCCAGGCGCTGGCGGCGAGCAGCCCGAGCAGCACGAGGGGCCAGAGCATGGTAAGCGCGATCGCGATCAGGAGGTTGGAGAACAGCATGCTCGACCTCGCGAACGACCAGGCGTGGGGGGGCCTGCGGAAGCACGGCAGGCCGCCCCTGCCAGGCTGCCCGCGCGCTCCCCATTCATGTCACTGGATCAGCCCGCCGCTGCCGGTCTGGATCGCGACGTTCTGGTCCTGGGAGAAAACGATCGTGTCCTGGCCGTTGCCGACGACGTCCATCGTGCCCACGGCGACCATCGAGTTGAGCGTCCAGCCGAGTCCGTGGAGCCGCAGCAGGCCGCTCCTGGCGTAGGTCGTGCCGGTGACGCCGACCGAGGTGCCGCCGAGGTCGATGCTCGCGGTGTTGCTCCGGTCGAAGAAGATGGCCAGGTTCCGGTACACGGCTGGAACGGGCCCGCCGGCCGAGGCGGCGGTGAGCTGCAGCCTGCCGGTGCCGGTGACGCTGAGGCCCGCTCCGGTCCCGTTGCAGGGAGCCGGGTAGCTGTTGCAGCCGAAGTACAGGACGACGTCGTTGGCCTGGACGGTCCCGGCCGAGATGGTCATGCCCGACTTGATGACGTAGACGCCGGACAGAAACCGCACGTTGCCCGGGGTATTGATGTTGATGGCGTTGTAGACCCCCGGGCGGAAGACCGCGCCGCCGCCGTTGCCGTTCTGGAGGGTGGGCGGGACCAGCTGGGCGGGGGTGGGGAGCGCGGAGAACGGGTCGGCGACGGGGGCGGCCCCCTCGTTGGCCGGGGGGGTGTAGCTCCCCGGGGTGATCGGCCGGGCCTCGCCGACGACGTCGATCGAGGTCGCCGTCAGGGTGCCGTTGCCGATGTCGCTGTCCGCGTTCACCACCACGCCGCCGCCCGTCACGGTGATGCTGCCGTTGTCCGGGCCGCTCATGGTCAGCGCCGGATTGGCCGTGCCGAGGACGCAGAGGGCGCATGGGGCCACGGCCGACGGCGTCGCGCCGGCCGATGCCAGCGCCTTCACCGAGTTGGAGCTGTGCCCGAGGATGCTCGCGAAGGCATAGGTCGGCTCGATCGGGGGCGTGATGACCTGGATCGCGGTCGCGAACGCGCCGGCCGGGCAGCCGTCACCCGGGACCGGCTGCGCCGGGGGCGCGTAGCAGATGACCTCTCCGTCGGCGTCAACGCCGTTGCTGGCCCACTGCGGGTCGGCCGGGCTGGTGGACAGGCCGGACACGTTGCTGTCGAGGTAGGCCTTGACGACGTCGACCGCGCCCGGTGGGTCGGCCGGCAGCAACGCCGCCCCGGCCAGCGCGGCGGCGTCGGCCGCGCTCTGGGCCTGCCCGCGGACGGCCCAGTTCAGCCCGACGTCGACGACCAGCGCACCGAACGCGAGCATCAGCGTCAAGGTGAGCGCGACGATGATGGCGACCTGGCCCTGCTCGTCGCGCTGGCGTCCTGGACAGAAACGCATCAGATCTCTCTCGGGTGAGGGTTGGGAACCGGTGCAGGCTCACGCCGACGGGGGCTGGAACGCCACCGGGGCCGTGGCGTCGAGGTGCCATGGTCGCCGATCGCACGCTCACGACCAAATACCCGACGAAGTGCGCGTTCGGCTCGATCAGGCTGGAGCCCACGGAGCACGCCGGGCATGGGTGCCTCAGCCGGCGGCGGTCGTCGGGGCCGAGGTCGTGGCCGGCTCGGTCGACGTGGTGGTGTCTGCGGTCGTGGTCGTGGGCACCGCCGTGGTGGCTGTGGTGGTGTCCACCGCCGGGCCGGCAGCCGGCGAGGTGGGCGGTGCGAGGTCCAGCGGCGGCGACCGCAGCGGGCCGCGGAGGTAGTACTGGGCGTCGCCGAGGCCGAGCAGCTCGAACAGGCCGACGAAGGCGACGTGGTCACCGTCGGGCGAGATGGCGGCGTTGTAGGCCTGGTCGAACTGGACCAACCCGTTGACGTCGAGCGAGGCCAGGGTCGTCGTGCCGCTCACGAGGTCGCGCACGAAGACGTCGCTGCCATACCCGTTGGCGTCATGGGACACCAGGTTGGTGGCGTTGGAGTCGAACGCCACCGACCGGCCGTCGGCCGACAGCGACGGGGCGAAGCTCGCGTAGTCGCCCTTGGCGCCGGTTGGGCCGACCGAGACCAGCCTGGTCTGCCCGGTCCCCCGGTCGCGCACGAACACGTCTGGCCGCTCCCCCCCGTCGGGGGCGAGGTTGGTCGCGATCGAGTCGAACGCGACCACGCTGCCGTCGGCCGAGATCGCCGGGAAGAAGCTCCAGCCGTCGCCGACGGTGCCGTCCGACGCCCGGGACTCGAGCATGGTCCGGCCGGTGGCCCGGTCGAGCACGAACACGTCGCTCGAGTGGTTGTCGTCCCCCGGGACGAGGTTGGCGGCGTCGGAGGTGAACACCACGGCGCTGCCGTCGGCCGACAGCGCCTGCTGCCAGGCCCCACCGTCCCCCGCGCCCGACACGCCGCCGGAGACCAGCGTCATCCGTGCCTGTCCCCCGGACCGCTCCCAGACGAACACGTCGGCGAAGCCGTTGCCGTCGCCGGGGACCAGGTTGGAGGCCTCGGACAGGAACGACACGACGTCGCCGTCGGCCGCGATGGACGGCTCCCACGAGTAGGCGTCGGCGTTGCCGAAGCCGTTCGTGGAGAGCCGCACCATCCGGTCCTCCGGGGCGCTGCTCCCCCGGTCCCAGAGGAACACGTCGGTGGTGCCGTTGCGGTCGTCGGCCACCAGGTTGGCGGCGTCGGAGACGAACGCGACGAAGCGGCCGTCCGCCGAGATCGCCGGGTCGAACGAGTCGCCGTCCGCCTCGCCACCCGAGGGGGCGACCGAGACACGGCTCGTCCGCCAGACCCCGGTGACCGGGTCGAGGTCGCGGACGAACACGTCGCTCCTGCCATTGGTGTCGCCGGGGACCAGGTTCGCCGACGTCGACGCGAACGCGACGTGGCTGGCCTCCCGCGTGAGCGCCGGAGGGTACGACGCGTCCAAGCCGTTCCCCTTACCGCCGTCCACGTCGGCGGAGACCAGGACCGTGGTGACGTTGGGCAGGATCCCCCCGGCCGCGGCAGCCGGGACGGACCAGAGCGCGAGGCAGCAGAGGGCGAGCGACGCCGCGGCGGCGAGCGCCACGCCACGGCGGGTTGGCACGCGCCACACCACGCGGGCAGCGCCGCAAGCCCCGGCGGCCGGGGCGGCGGCGCTGGTGTGGGCGGTGGGCAGGCGCATCTCCTCTCCTGCCTGGCGGCGAGCGGAACCTCGGAGATGGGTGCGGACCGGTGGATGGCGCTCGAACGCCTTGACTGCGTCGAGCGGTACCATCCAATCGGCGATGACGGCCAGTACCGCCGGAAGCTAACCATTGGCCGGGCAGAGACGGTATAAGCAAAAGACCGCAGATCTCGAAGACGGCGACCTGCTCGACGACAGACCGGTGGAGCGTACGCCGAAGCGATCCACGGCGCGCCCGAACGCCTGGACGAAGGCGCAGACCTACTTCAACGGCACGGCCGGGAGCGGAGCCTCCCGCGGGGGCGGCGACCGGACGGTCATGCGACCGCGCCGCCGCCCCCGATCCGTCCGTCACCGGGGCGCCCGCGGACGCCTCCGGGTGCTCGGCGGCACCGCGGCTCCCGGTGCTCGGCGGCACCGCGGCTCCCGGTGCTCAGCGGGGCCGGGCGATCAGGTTCGACTTGCCGAGCTGGTGCCTGGTTTCGACCAGGCGCACCGCGCCCGACTTCGAGCGCATGGACAGCGACTGGGTGATGACCTCCTGGTGCTCGAAGCGCACCCCCCGGAGCAGCTCGCCGTCGGTGACGCCGGTGGCGGCGAAGAAGACGTTGTCGCCGGAGACCAGGTCGTCGATCGTGAGCACCTTGTCCAAGTCGTAGCCGGCGTCCAGGGCGCGCCGGCGCTCGCCCTCGTCGCGGGGCCACAGGCGGCCGAACAGCGCGCCGTCCAGGCACTTCAGGGCACAGGCGGCGATCACGCCCTCGGGTGTGCCGCCGATGCCGACCAGCACGTCGACCCCGGTGCCTGGACGGGCGGCCATGATCGCCCCGGCCACGTCACCGTCCAGCAGGAACTTGATCCGGGCGCCGGTGTCCCGCACCTGCCTGACCAGGCCCTCCTCGTGGCGGGGGCGGTCCAGGATGCACACGGTCAGGTCGGCCAGGTCCATGCCCTTGGCCGCGGCGACCAGGCGCAGGTTCTCCTCGACCGGGGCATCGAACTCGACCACGCCGGCGGCGTCCCTGGCCACGGCGAGCTTCTCCATGTACACGCACGGGCCGGGGTCGAACATGGTGCCCCGCTCGGCCAGGGCCACCACGGCGATCGCGTTGGGCAGGCTCTTGGCAGTCAGGGTGGTGCCGTCCACGGGGTCGACCGCGATGTCGACCTGCGGGTCGGCGCCGTTGCCGACCCGCTCGCCGTTGTAGAGCATCGGCGCGTTGTCCTTCTCGCCCTCTCCGATCACCACGGTGCCGTTCATCGCGATCGAGCCCAGGACCGGCCGCATCGCGTCGACGGCGGCCTGGTCGACCAGCTCCTTGTCGCCCCGGCCCAGATGCCGGGCGGCGGCCATCGCGGCCGCCTCGGTCGCCCGCACCAGCTCGAGGGCGAGGTTGCGGTCGGGGTCGGGTGCCAGGGTGTCGGGACCAGCAGGCATTGCGTCCACCTCCGTTGGCCGGGGCGTGGCTGGACCGCGCATTTCGAGGCTGCCTGAGACGGTACCATCCGGCCGTCCGGCCAAGGAACCGACCTCCGCCTCGTACACTGGAAGGCACATTCCCTGCCATGCTCGAGGTGAGACCGATGGCCCCGGCGGTCCTTCGTCTGCCCCTCACCGGGATCTAGCAACCATTCCATGGCAGGGTACGAAGGCAACGGCGAGCACCCGGAGCTCCGGGAACGGCGCCGTCGCAAGTTGCTGCAGTGGCTGACCCTTGCCGCGCTGATCGTGTTCGGGGAGGTGATCGGTGCAATCCGGCTGCTGTACAGCCTATGGCGGTGGGCCGGGACAGCATCGGTGGTCTACCAGCTGGTGCTCCTCGGGGTGAACACGCTGCTGGGCGTCTACGTGGTCATCCGGGTGCGTCGGCTGCGTCGAGGATGACGCTGACCGCTGACCGGCGCCGGCGATCGACCCGAGCCTCGGCTACCTGGGGCGGGTGCTCCCGCTGACCGCTGACCGGCGCCGGCGATCGACCCGAGCCTCGGCTACCTGGGGCGGGTGCTCACGCTGACCTGCAGGCGCCGGCAACCGTCCGGAACCGCGCCGCAAGCCCGTCCAGCCGTCCGCGGCAGCCACCCCCTTGAGCCACCTCGACGCGGCGGCGCGGACCTCCTCCTGGGGCCGTGATCAAACTCGATGCAACAGTCCCTATAAGCTATGCAGCTCGAAGGCGCGGTGGACTACGCAGAGGAGGAGGTCCGTGTCTCAGGACGGCGTGCCGCTACGGAGCGCGACGATCACCGGCCTGGCGACAGCCAGAGCCATGTTCCGCCCCCTTGGGTTCACGCGCGAGCGGCTGGCGAAGCCCAATATCGGCGTCGCTCACATGTGGAGCGAGACTGGCCCATGCAACTTCAGCCACCGTGAGGTAGCCAAGTGGGTCAAGGATGGGATTGAGGCAGCTGGAGGAACAGCCTTCGAGTTTGCCACGGTTTCCGTCAACGACGGCATCACCATGGGCACGCAGGGCATGAAGGGCTCGCTCATCAGCCGCGAAGTCATCACCGACTCGATCGAGCTGATGGCACGCAGCCACATGTTCGACGGGCTGGTCGTCATCGTCGGCTGCGACAAGACCATTCCTGCGGGCGCCATGGCGTTGGCGCGGTTGGACATCCCGGGACTGGTGCTCTACAGCGGCAGCATCGCTCCGGGTCACCTCAGAGGCGATGACCTCACCATCGTGAGCGTCTTCGAAGCAGTCGGCGCGTATGGGGCCGGGAAGCTCGACGCCGCCGGCCTACAAGCCATCGAGGAGGCTGCGTGTCCTGGCGCTGGCGCGTGCGGAGGGCAGTTCACCGCGAACACCATGGCATGTGTCATGGAGTATCTCGGCCTCAGTCCTGCTGGGGCCAACGAGGTGCCCGCACTCGACGGGCGGAAGCCAGAGGTGTCCCGTCAGGCGGGCGAGCTGGTGGTGCGCCTCGTGCGAGACAATGTCCGGCCCAGGTCTATTCTCACGCGCGAGGCGTTCGAGAATGCGATCGTGAGCTTTGTCTCGACAGGCGGCTCGACGAATGCGGTGCTTCACCTGCTCGCCATTGCGCACGAGGCGGGCGTGCGGCTGGAGCTCGAGGACTTCCACCGGGTCGCAACGCGGTCGCCGATCCTCGCGGACCTCAAGCCCGGCGGCCGATACGTCGCCACCGATCTGTACCGCGCAGGCGGGCTTGCGCTGCTTTCCGAGCGGCTCGTCGAGGCCGGCCTCGTCCATCCGGACGCGCGCAATGTCGATGGCAGGACGCTCGGTGAGATCGCGGCAGCTGCACGGGAGACGTCCGGCCAGCGCGTGATCCTGCCGCTCGGCCGGCCGCTCAAGAAGACCGGTGGCATCGAGATCATGTACGGCAACCTCGCGCCCGAGGGCTGTGTGATCAAGCTGGCCGGCCACGATCGTACGAGGCACGCAGGGCCCGCGAAGGTATTCGAGAACGAGGAGCACTGCTTCCAGGCCGTCAAGGACGGGCAGATCCAGCGCAACGATGTCATCGTCATCCGAAACGAGGGGCCGGTCGGTGGCCCTGGCATGCGTGAGATGCTCCACGTCACCGCCGCCCTCGTCGGAGCCGGTCTCGCCGAGCACGTTGCGCTGGTGACCGATGGCCGCTTCTCTGGTGGCACGCACGGCTTCATGGTCGCCCACGTGGCTCCCGAAGCGGCCAAGGGCGGGGCGATCGGCCTCACCCGTGACGGTGACATCGTCACGATCGATGTCACCACACGGCAGATCACGCTCGAGCTTCCAGAAGCGGAGTTGGAGGCGAGGCGCGCCAGGTATGTTCCGAGGCAGTCAGCCATGGCATGGGGCGTCTTCGGCAAATATGCCGAGACCGTGCGGTCGGCGAGTCATGGAGCGGTGACCACCGCCGAGACGTCTCCCGGGGTGGCGCAGACGGGCGCTGCCGCCACAGAGCTGTCGCTCTGATCGGGCTATCGCGCCGTGGCGCAGTTGGCCTCCGGTACTCGGCCGCCGGCTGATCCACTCTGCCACCCGGATCTCGACACGCTCCACCGGCAGCTCCTCGCCCGAGCACCAGACGAAGGGGCAGCGTTCATCGCGACTGAGCCCGGCCGGTCCAGGCTCCTGCTGCGTTCCTACCGCGTGTTCGGTGAGAAGGAGCTGGATGCCGCGTCCGGCGAGCTGTCGGTCACCGAGGAAGCCCAAGCAGCAGAACTCGCCACCCTGAAGCGAGGCGGCCACGCTCTCGTTGAGGTGCACACCCATCCTGGCTCCGGTGCGGCCGTCGGCTTCTCCCGATTCGATCAGGAGCAGCTCCCACCGTTCGCCCGGTACGTGCGACTGAAGCTGCCGGGGAGGCCGTTCGGTGCTCTTGTGCTGTCCGAGCGTGGGTACGCCGGACGGGTCTGGACGGATGCCGGGGTCGAGCCACTCACCATCCGGCCGGTGGGGCAGAGGATCGCGGTATCCGAGTGGGTGGATCCCGCGGGCGTCGACCCGATCTCCCGGGTCGACCGGCGATTCGATCGGCAGATCCGGTCGCTGGGGCCGGGTGGACAGGCCCGGATCCAGGCACTCCAGGTCGGCGTTGTCGGGCTGGGAGGAACAGGGAGTCAGGTGGTGCAGCAGCTCGCTCACCTCGGCGTCCGCAGGTACGTCCTGGTTGAGGACGACGTCGTGGAGGCGAGCAATCTTGCGCGCCTGGCGGGTGCGACCCGATGGGACCCGCTGCTTCGCCGTCGGAAGGTGGCCGTGGCCCGGCGCACGATTCGCAGGCTGTCGCCCACTGCGGCAGTGAGCTGCCCGGGGTCCCTTCGGCGGCGGGCGGCCCTTGCCGCGCTCAGCGACGTCGACGTGATCGTCGGCTGCGTGGACAACGACGGAGCACGCCTCGTCATGAGCGAACTGGCCGCTGCATACCTGGTCCCCTACCTCGACATTGGCGTCGGCATTGAAGGCGAGGGGCCGGCCAGAACCATCGGAGGGAGGGTGTCGTTCTACCTGCCCGGTGGTCCGTGTCTTGCCTGCGCAGATGAGATCGACTTCGACGAGGTCGCCGAAGACCTGGAGAGCGAGGCGCTGCGGAGCATCCGCGTTCAGCGGGGCTACGCGCGGGATCGCCGCGTGGAGCCCGCGCTGATGCCGCTGAACGGTGTGGTCGCATCACTCGGGATGACGGAGTTCCTAGCCTTCGCGACTGGCATTCGTCCGGTGATCCCCTTCACCCGCTACGACACGATGAGGGGCCGCCTCGTCCGGCAGTCGGTAGAAGCGAGTCCGGACTGCGTCGTGTGTCGCCCGGCCTACGGGATGGGAGACCGCCAGATGCTCGACCGGTACGCGCTCGACGCTCGGACCTGAGACGGCCGCAGTACGGCTGCGGGAGCTTCGGGACGCAGCCGAAAGGAGCGCCCGCCGCGCACCATCGGTCATGCGCGGCGGACGACTCCCGAGATGTGAGCAGGACTGGCCTATGTTCGGGCCGTCATTGGGCCGTGGATTGTTGGATATCGGGGGACAACAGCGGGCACCCTCGGATCAAGAAACCGCAGGTCAACGGCTATGTCTACTCCATCGTTGCCGTCGCCCTCGAACCCGCCGCTGCGTAACCCGGGGATTCACGTTTCAGGATGAGGCCGGAGGTTCAAGTCCTCCCAGGCCCACCATATCCCCTTTGACCTGCGCGTTTACCGGCTGGGTGCTGCCATCCCCGATCTGCGGCGCTGCAGGCCGATCGGGATGAGGTCCGGGGCTCGAACCCCCGCTCATCGCCTGCACTCCACCGCTGAGCAGCGCCTTTGCCAGTTGCGCGCTTCCCTTCGAGTGAGGCCCTCGGGGTGGCTCAGCGGTGGTACAGCGCATAACTGTGCGTGCCATGCCGAGAGACCGTCGTGGCTGGTGCGCCGACGGAACAGCTTCTCGGCACGGTTCCGCAGGCAAGCGCCACCATGGCCCGGGTGCTGGCCGAGGCCGTCCAGGGCCGGCGCCGCCAGCGGCTCGGCCGCGCCGAGTGCCCGCCGCCTTCTAGCGGGCGAGTTGATCGGGAGGGAGGTTCCAGGTGCGGATGCGCGGGTCTATGCTCCGGCTGACAGCTGCTGCTGGGGGTGAGGATCGTGCGTCGGTACCTCGTGGTGGCCAATCAGACCCTTGGTGGTGACCAGCTTCTGGAGCAGCTTCGCGAGTGCATGGAGGCTGGGCCCTGCCACTTCCACGTCCTCGTGCCGGCCACGCCGGTCGACCAGCTTGAGCCGCACCTGGGGTACCAGGATCCGACCAAAGGGGGGCCCAAGGCCTCGGCGGAGGAGCTGGGCTGGGCGGCCGCGCGGCAGCGGCTCCATCAGGAGCTGCTCCGGCTGCGCCGGTTGGGGGCCGAGGTCGACGGCGAGGTGGGTGAGGCGGACCCCGTTGCCGCGATCAGGGAGGTCCTGAGCAGCCAGCAGGTCGACGAGATCATCCTGTCGAGTGTGCCGCAGCGCCGCTCGCGTTGGCTTGCGCGGGACCTGCCGCGCCGGGTCCAGCGCGACTTCGGGCTGCCGGTGATGCACGTCGTCTCCGAGCCCGGGGCTCCGGTCTGAGAGGAGGTATCGGGCGACCGCAGCTAGCCGCTGGCCGGTGGGCAACGGCTTGGCGGTGTCGCGGCCGGGAGCCGGGTCGCCCGCCGGGCAGCTTGATCAACGCCCTGAACAGGAGGCGGTCCACCCAGCGCTGGCGGGGCCTCGGTGGCGTCGTTCCAGCGCTCGGGCGGCGGTTTCAGGCTCGGGAGTTCCAAGAAGGGCGAGAACCCATGGCAGAGCACTTCCGTTGTCAGGGCCTGGTCCGACCGCGGGAGGGCCGGGTGATCGCCGGGGTGTGCGTCGCAGTTGGGGCGGCGCTTCGGACTGTCACCTCGGGCAGCCCGTGGACAGAGGCCCGGTCGCGTCCGACCTGCGGCTGCTGACGGCGTTGCTGCACATCAACCTGCATCTGGAGCGCGTTGCCGACCAGGCGGTGAACGTGGCGAAGATCACCAAGCTCGCCGACGGCCTGCCACCCAACCCCAAGGTGCTCCAGCACCTCGAGGAGATGGGCGCGATCGCGCTTCGGATGGTGGGGGCGGCGATGAACGCGCTTGCGCGCCGCGACCTCGAACTCGCGCGTAAGCTCCCCGAGATGGACGATCCTATCGACCGGCTGAACCGCGGCATGTTGCAGCAGGTGCTTGAGACCCGGGACGACAAGCAGATGCTGGAGTGGGGGATCCGGATGTACGTCGTGTCGCGCCAGATCGAGCGGATCGGTGACAACGCGGTGGACATCGGCGAGCAGGTGGCATTCCTCGTCACGGGGGAGTTCCGCGAGTTCACCAACGCCTCGCATCCGGAGATCGAACACCCCGAGCTGCTCGAGGGCGGAGAGTCGCCGGATTAGGCCAACCCTGTCGACCAGGCCAGCCACCGAGCCCACGATCTGCGCGGGGAGGAAGGGGACCGCTCGGCCGCCTCCCAGGTCGTCACGCCGGACAGCACGAGGATCGTCTTCGTCACTTTCTTTGGCTGTCCGGCCTGAGGCGGAGGGGCCGGGGATCTTCCCGGCCCCTCCTGATGTGCACCGGTCAGACGCTGACCAGGCCGTGCGGGTCGAGGATGAACTTCTTGGCCGCCCCCTTGTCGAAGTCGGCGTAGCCTTGGGGCGCCTGGTCCAATGGGATCACGGTGGCGTTCACATTCTTGGCGATCTGCACCTTGTCGTGCAGGATCGCCATCATGAGCTGCCGGTTGTACTTCATCACCGGGCACTGGCCGGTCTGGAACGCGTGGGACTTGGCCCAGCCCAGCCCGATGCGGATCGACAGCGAGCCGACCTTGGCCGGCTCGTCGACCGCGCCCGGGTCGCCGGTGACATACAGGCCAGGGATGCCCAGCCTGCCGGCTGCCCGGGTGATGTCCATGATCGAGTTGAGCACGGTGGCCGGGGCCTCGCCTTGGGAGCCGTCCCTGCCGTGCCCGCGTGCCTCGAACCCGACGCAGTCGACCGCGGCGTCGACCTCGCCGTCGCCGCCCACGATCTGCTGGAGGGCGCCACGCAGGTCGTCGGTCTGGGACAGGTCGATCGTCTCGCAGCCGAACGACGCGGCCTGCCGCAGCCGCTCGCCGTTCACGTCGCCGACGATGACCACCGCGGCCCCGAGGAGGTGGGCGGAGGTCGCGCAGGCCAGCCCGACCGGGCCAGCGCCGGCGATGTAGACGGTCGAGCCGGTCGTCACCCCGGCGGTGTAGGCGCCGTGGTAGCCGGTCGGGAAGATGTCGCTCAGCATGGCCAGGTCGCGGATCTTCGCCATGGCCTGGTCGCGGTCGGGGAACTTGAGAAGGTTCCAGTCGGCGTAGGGGACGGTCACGTACCTGGCCTGGCCGCCCATCCAGCCGCCCATGTCGACGTAGCCGTAGGCGGCGCCGGCGCGGGCCGGGTTGACGTTCTCGCAGACGCCGGTGTTGCCCTCCTTGCAGTTGCGGCAGCGGCCGCAGGCGATGTTGAACGGCACGCTGACGATGTCGCCCTGCTTGATGAACTCGACGTCCCGGCCGAGCTCGACGACCTCGCCGGTGATCTCGTGGCCGAGGGTCTGGCCCGCCGGCGCGGTGGTGCGGCCGCGCACCATGTGCTGGTCAGAGCCGCAGATGTTGGTGGCGACGATCCTGAGGATCACGCCGTGCTGCAGCTGCCGGTTGTTCTGCTCGGGCAGCTCGAGCTTGGGGTAGTCGAGGCCCTGCACCTCGACCTGGCCCGGGCCGGTGTAGACAACGCCCTGGTTGATGTCCGCCATTGGTTGCTCCCTTCATTGGCGGCCGAAGCGGTCAGGGCGGTCGGGGGGGTCGACCGGAGGGGCACGCGCGCGGCGGCCAGTTCGTGCGAGTCGCCTGCAAGCTCGCGTCGCACCCACCCCCGATCCAGGGCCTCAAGCTACGCCTATGAGCTGGGCAGTCAAGAGCGCAAACTGGGGCGTATCGAGCGGGCTCATGACGCCGAGGGTTGGGTTGCATGGGTTCGCGGCGTTGGGACCGCGCGGGGTTCCTCGGCCAACTCGGGCTACGCCGATCCTGCGCCCAGGAACTCTTGCAGCCAGCCGGGACGGCCCCGGCGCACTCCTCACGGAACGGCGCCTTGAGCACCTGCAGGGCGCTCCGCATCCTGCTGGCTTCAAAGCGTGCCGTGCAACCCTCGGGCAACCGGCGAGCGCCGAGACCGACCTCATGCGCATCGCCGGCTGGAAGTCCCGTGCCATGCTCCAGCGCTACGGCGCCTCGGCCGCCGACGCTCCCGCCCGCGAGGCCCACCGTCGCCTCTCCCGGGGGGACCGGCTGTAGTGGGACGAGACCCCATGAGGCGGGTAGAGCCACTCTGCGGAACATGCCTGAACGATCTCGGTTTCCTTGGTGGCTGGATGACTGATGTCGATCTGGGTTGTGGGTGACGGGAGGTGACAGACGTGACGAGGCCGCCGCGGATAGGGTGGAGGGGACGTGTCCCGCGCCGTCAGCGCTCCGCCAAGCCAATGCGCGGCAGCTGGGCCGGGCGCATGCCCGGCCGTGCCCGATAGGCAGGGACGCCGATCGCGACGGTGAGCATCGGTGCGGCACGGGTGCCGAAGAACGCCGAGACGTCGTTGTCCAAGAAGGTGACTCCGGTGGCGCCAAAGCCGAGCGCGAACGCCGCCAGCTGCAGCCGCTCCGCGGCGACGCCGCCCTCCAGCTGGGCGGCCCGGTAGCCGCGTGAGCCCAGGGCCTCCAGGATTGGCTCGAGCTGTGCGCAGTGAAAGGCGGCCGCGGCCGAGTCGCCGCAGAGGTCCTGCCCGAGGCAGAGTGAGCGTGTGCGGCCGCGCTCTGCCCCGGCTCGAAGCAGCTGGAAATCGTCCTCGCTCCACCGATAGGCCCCTGGCATCAGCCCCTCCACCGCGTGCACGGCCAGGAGGTGCTCGAGCAGCGTCGCGTGCGGTGAGACGAAATCGCCGGGGACGGGTCGCGTGGCAGCCGCCATCGCCCAGCGGAGCGCGCCGCGGGGCATCGGGTGCCGCGCGAAGCGCCGCGTCGAGCCCCTGCGCAGGATCACAGCCTCGATCGTGTCCGTGGCAGCGCGAGCCTGGCCGGCGTCGCCCGCAGAAAGCGCCCGGGTCGCAGGCTGAGCCCGGAGCCTGCTGGCCTGGTTGCGCCAGGCTGCGACCGCCTCGGCGCTGGGGAGCTCGCCGGCGCGTTGGGCGGCGGTGACCAGGGGGTAGCCACGCGGCGAGCGTGACAGCGGCCACGTCCTCGGGCTGATGGGCTCGAGCGGCGGGCTGTCGGTTGCCGCCGCGACCGCGGGCGCCTCAACGGTCACCAACGCAAGCGGGTACTCCTCTGGCTCACCGATGCCGATCAAGCCCGAGACCTCCTCGTCGACGAAGCCGAGCAGCACGCGCGTCCTCAGGCCGGCCGCGGCGGCCAATGCCAGCAGGTTGGCCACGATCGCGCCCGCGTCCCAGAACAGGTGGCGGTACCCGCGCTGGCCGTACTTCCAGGTCGTACGCCAGGGGATGCCCGTGAGCACGAGGCACAGCGGCAGGCCAGCGATGGCCGGCTCCGCGGCGGACCCGGCCAGGCCGGATCGGAAGTCCCCATCTCTGAGCCGACGCAGGGCGAACTCGGCCGGCTCGAAGTGGTACACCCCGGCGGGCAGGTCGGGAAGGGGGCCGCAGACGGCGTACAGCTCGGTCGGGTACAGGGCGCCGGCCGAGGGTGCCGCGCGGAACAGGACCCCGTGCAGGATCCGGGTCACGCCGGCGGAGAAGAACAGCAAGCGTGTGAGGCCGGCGAGGTCGAGCACCGACGCCGGTGCCGAGACGTGGTCGGACAGCACCTCGGTGGCGGGCACGCTGCTCTCCGGCAGCTCGCGCGGCAGCGGCAGCGGCTCGAGGTCGGGGTAGATCTTGAACGGGAAGGGGTGGTCGCCCCAGTCGAGGCCATGCGGCCCGGCGCGGATGCGCTGCCAGGTGTGTTTGGTGCGTTCGTGGAGCTCGGCGGCGTCAGAAGCGTTCATCGGGACGGCTGGTGGCCGAAGCAACCGGGACGCCCACCCGGGTTGCCGGAGCGGCCGCACGCTTGCATGGTATGCAGCTAAACGATACCAGACGACAGCTCAGCTGGTGAGACGCAGCGCGGCCGCGCTGCGCGCAGGTCCGGGCCCCGTAAGTCAGCCCGGCATCTGCTGGGCGAAGGTGCGCCGAGGCAGGCGGCGTCGTAGAACCGCGACGCCCCTCAACCCACTCTCCATTCTCGCTGCTTAGACCGGGTTCCCTCGCCCGGTCTGACTGTTTTGAAGGGGTGTCACCCTCGCTTGCGCCGCACTGGGGCCGCACGAGTCCGTTGGAGGAGCGGCGCCGACCGGGACGAACATCGCCTCCAGGCGCTCGCGTAGTGCGACGTCGGCCTCGTCGTACAGGTGCCCATAGACGTCGAGGACTGTCTTCACCGACGTGTGCCCGGCTCGCCGGGCGACCTCCTTGGGCGACGCGCCGGCCGCGATCCACAGGGCGACCGCCGTGTGCCGAAGGTCGTGGATGCGCAAGCCATCGAACTCGGCGGCACGGACAGCCAGCCTCCAGGTGCGCCGGCGGAAGTTGGTGGCCCGGAGGGCGGCTCCCTTCGCCCCTGTGAAGACGAGACCGTCAGGGTCGGGCCCCGCGGAGGTGGCTAAGTGACGCTCGAGCTCTTCGGCGACCGGAGCTGGAAGGCTGGCCGTCTGGCGAGCGGCTCGCGTCTTGGGCGGGCCGGACACGAGCCGGCCGCTGACATCGGTGGCGATCTCGAGGATGGTCACCGTGCCGCGGTCGGTCCGTCATAACTGGCGAGACGGCCAAAAACTCATCCCGGACGGGTGGATTGGCTAGCTACTTCCCCATGAAATAGGCCGCCTGGAGTAGGCGTCTGACCAGTAGGTTTAGGTTTAGCTTGAGTTGCTTGGGTGTCCGGAAGGCGAAAGAGTCAGCCCGGTCGGTTGTGCCACAACCCATTGGAGCGCTGATGCTGCGAACCACCAACCCCCAACCCAGCCTGTGGGAGGCGATCCTTCCCGAGCCCTGCCTCGGCCTGCCCGCCGAACTGGCCCGGGTCGACGCCCTGTTCGACGCCCCGGCGTTCCTGGCCCCGCTGGCCGCGCACTTCGACCCGCGCATCGGCCGCCCCTCGATCCCGCTGGACACCTACCTGCGGATCATGTTCTTGAAGTTCCGCTACCAGCTCGGCGACGAGCTGGTTTGCCGCGAGGTCGCCGACTCGATCTCCTGGCAGCGTTTCTGCCGCATCCCCCTGGGTGGGCGGGTGCCCATCCGACCACGCTGGTCAAGCTCACCCGCCGGATGGGTGAGCCGGCCGTCACCAGGCTGAACGAGGCGCTGCTGGCCACCGCGGCCGAGCACAAGGTACTGCGCACCCACCGCGTGCGCGCCGACACCACCGTGGTCGCCGCCAACGTGGCCTACCCGACCGACGCCGGGCTGCTGGCCAAGGCCATCGGGAAGCTGGCGCGGACGGTCCAGCGGATCCAGGCCGCCGGCGGGGCAAGGCGCACCAGGGCGACCGACCGGCGCCGGTCTGCCCGCCGCCGCGCCCACCAGATCGCCAAGACCCTGCGGAGCCGCAGCGAGCAGGCCAAGGAGGCGGTGCTGCGCACCACCGGGGAGCTGGCCGACCTCGCCGAGCAGGCCACGGCCGACGCGGCCCGGGTCACCCGCAACACGCGCCGCTCGCTCGACCGTGCGGGCACCAGCGCGTCGGGACGGCTGCGGCGCCTGGTCGCCGACTTGGACACCACCATCGGGCGCACCACCCGGATCATCACCCAGACCCGCACCCGACTGGCCGGCCAGACCCCTGAGGGGGCCAGCAGGCTGGTCAGCCTGCACGACCCCGACGCCCGCCCGATCGTCAAAGGGCGGCTCGGCAAGCCGGTCGAGTTCGGCGACAAGGCCCAGGTGGTCGACAACCCCGACGGGGTCGTGCTCGACCATCAGGTCGAGGTCGGCAACCCGGTGGACGCGCCGCTGCTGGTCCCGGCGGTCAAGCGGGTCGCGGCCAGGGCCGGCCGGCCCCCACGGGCGGTGACCGCCGACCGGGGCTACGGTGAGGCCGCGGTCGACGACGAGCTCCACACACTCGGCGTGCAACGGGTCGCGATCCCCCGCAAGGGCCAGCCGGGACGCGCCCGCCAGGCCACCGAGCACACGCGCGGGTTCCGGCGGCTGGTGAAGTGGCGCACCGGCTCCGAGGGACGGATCAGCTACCTCAAGCACCACTATGGCTGGGACCGGACCCGGATGGACGGCATCGACGGCGCCAGGATCTGGTGCGGGCATGGGGTGCTGGCCCACAACCTAGGCGCTTGTCAGTCGTGACTTGTGAGATGTG